>Ga0335398_10000017_pt1 | contig 207588 bp, 189 predicted proteins | sample BON03_FD_205742 | JGI IMG/M metagenome (GOLD analysis project Ga0335398, IMG submission 205742) | Freshwater microbial communities from Lake Bonney liftoff mats and glacier meltwater in Antarctica - BON-03 (spades assembly) (version 2) | ecosystem: Environmental > Aquatic > Freshwater > Ice >...
GGCATAAAAGTTTAATTTTTAAGTGAGTAATAGATTAACTTCTACTTAAGTTAGTGAAAAAGTTGAATTTGGACAAAGGAAATATTGTTAAAATGTGCAGGTAATTGAGAATAAAAAACGAAAATTGTACAATTTGCAAATTGGGGAATTGGCCAAATGCCCAACAAGGTTTATTCAAGAATGAGTAAATCACCAATTTTTCTAAAGATTTAAACTGTCTTTCCCTAAAAACCGTTAAACAACAAAACCTCTTCAAACGTTTTAGGCATTAAACAGTCCTTTTCATTAAATTTGTGGTCATGAAATTAAAGCAAGTTCCAATCGCCCAAGTTGAATCCATGTTTAAGAACACCATGATGGAATTGCTGGATATACGATGTGTTGAAATTGGCGAAGACTATATCGTAGCAACTATGCCCGTGAATTCAAAAACGCATCAACCTATGGGTCTGTTGCACGGCGGAGCGAGTGCCGCGTTAATTGAAAGCATTGGTTCCATGGGTTCAACTTTGTTAATAGACTTGACAAAGGAGGTGCCCGTTGGATTAGAAATAAATGCGAACCATTTGCGCGGAATGAAAAGCGGTTTGGTAAGAGCAGTGGGTAAAATTATTCATGCAGGAAAGCGTACACACGTGTGGCAAGTTGATTTGTTTGATGGCGACACAGATAAATTGGTGTGTACGGGTCGTTTAACTGTAATGATTATTCCTAGATAAACATGCCGGATATTTTAGCATATCGAATACCAAGTAAGGATAAAGTTCAGCAATATGGCGTTTTTACTTCGGCACGGAAACCTTTTACGGAAGGATTTTATATTTCCAATGCAGACAAATCGGCAATTTATCGGTTTGAAGAAGATGAAAATACCAAGGAAAATAAAGAAGAACCGCTCTTTTTCTCAGATCGACCTCCATATTCAGTTTCAAAAAAAGAATATCTGATTGGTGCAGAATCGCTTTTGAATTCTTTTCCAATTTTTAATTTACGAAAAGCGGTTTATGGCAGAATAAAAACAATTCATTTCGATTCAAATAAATGTTTTGAACTATACGACCAATTGATGGAAGATCATCCAAATGCTTTTGTTTACTTGGTTTCAAGTCCGCAATTTGGGACTTGGATAGGCGCAACACCAGAATTATTGCTTTCCATGCACGGTCGACAAGGTTATACTATGTCGCTTGCAGGCACACGGAAAGTTGGAGAGCTAGTCAACGATTGGGAGGATAAGGAAGTGGAAGAGCAGTATTTGGTAAGCGAATACATTCAAAACAGACTTTTAACCCAAGAATTAAAAGAAATCGAGCAACACGGCCCTTTCGATATGGAAGCGGGACCTGTTCGACATTTGCGTACGGATTTTTCATTTTTCAGTCCAGATAAAAATGCTATGGAAATCGCTTTGGAATTGCATCCGACACCTGCTGTTGCTGGAGTTCCAACAAAAGTTGCACAAGATTTGATTGCTACTTTGGAACCTTTTCACCGTGATTTGTATACTGGTTTTATCGGCTCCATAAGCGATGAACACAGCTATTTATATGTAAATTTACGCTGTTGTCAAATACAAGACGGCAAGGCATTTTTATACTTGGGTGGCGGATATACAAGTCAATCCGTACCTGAAGATGAGTGGGAAGAAACGGAAAATAAAGCCCGAACTTTACTCAATTCAATAGAAAAAGTAAATCCCTCATGAGTTATAAAACGAGCGCGAAAGAAAATGTTCATTTGTTCGTAGAATCCTGTGTTAAAGCAGGTTTGAAACATATTGTTATTTCCCCAGGTTCAAGAAATGCACCTCTGACGATTTCATTTGATGAACACCCAGAAATTTCTTGTTCCATGGTTCATGACGAACGCAGCGCTGCATTTTTCGCCATGGGAATGGCTTTGGAATTGCAAGAACCCGTTGCGGTTGTTTGTACTTCTGGTTCAGCTGTCGTGAATTATTTCCCAGCCGTTACGGAAGCTTTTTATCAATGTATTCCTTTAGTCGTTATCAGTGCAGATCGACCAGAAGAATGGATTAATCATGGTGACGGTCAAACGATTATGCAAAAAGAAGTCTTTGGCAGTCATGTGCATCAATTTTTACAATTAACAGATAACGACGAGTCATTAGAATACCAAGAATTTTTGAGAGATGAAACTTTGGCGATACTTCAACTGGCAAATAGCAATTGGCGTGGACCTGTTCATATTAATTTTGCACTTGAAGAACCGCTTTACGGGATAAAAGTTGTAGAAGAAGTTGGCCATTCTCTCTTTAAGGATTTTTCTTTCGATTTGGCTGAAGTAAGTGAAGAAATAGATTGGTCAGATTTTCAGTCTAAATGGTCCAAAGCCGGTAAAAAACTAATCTTATGTGGTCAACTTCCAAAAGATGAAGCGCTTTTGCATCAATTGAAAGAAATTTCTAATGACCCAAGTGTTTTGATAATGGTAGAGAATACGGCGAATTTAGTTTTTCCAGCTTTCGTGCATTGCATTGACCGTATAATTGAACATTTGGACAAAGAAAATACTGACTTTCAACCCGATATTTTAGTAACAATTGGCGGTGCAATTGTTTCAAAGAAGATTAAAAGTTTAATTCGTAACTGGCCAATTGGCGAACATTGGAAAATTGGCTTCGAGTTCCCAGAAATGGATACTTTCCGCAAAATTACGGCTTCTATTTCTTGCGAATCTAGTTTGTTTGTTCGAAAAATGAACGAGTCTGAACGCATAAGTAATATTAGCTATTCGCCCAAATGGAAGCAGATTGATTACTTACGCCAAGATTTCACCAAAGAATTTTGTGAAGAAGCGGTATTTAGTGATTTGTCAGTTTTCCATTTAGTTTTGGATTGTTTACCTGATCATAGTACCTTGCATTTGGCGAATAGCAGTGTTGTTCGATACGCGCAATTATTTGATCCACTTTCATTGGTAAAGTACAATTCCAATCGCGGAACGAGCGGAATAGACGGCAGCACGAGTACAGCAGTGGGTGCAGCATCAGTTAAAAAAGAGGATTGGCATGTTTTGATTACAGGTGATATCTCTTTTTTCTACGATAGCAACGCGCTTTGGAATCAGTATTTGACCTCTAATTTGAGAATTATTTTAATTAACAACGACGGTGGCGGAATCTTCAAAATTATTCCAGGACCAAATAGCACAAAGCAATACGAGCCTTATTTTGTCGCAAAACATCACCATTCGGCGAAGCATATTTGCGCAGCATTTAATGTGGATTATCTTGCTGCAACAAATAAAGAATCTCTGCTCAATCAGATGGAAGAATTTTATACATATGACTTAGATGGCCAACCTAAATTGATGGAGATTTTTACGCCAAGTGATGTGAATCCAGAAGTTTTAGCTGAATATTTTGAAGGCTTAAAGAGTTTTACAGTGTGAAAATACAGACATTAAATTTGAGACATCAGACATTTAACGAATACCTTGTAATCTTGTCTATAGTCTATAGTCTAACATCTAACATCTAACATCTAACATCTACTGTCTATTCTCCAAAATCTCTCATAACCCAATTATGACAATCTCGCCAATACGTAAAGAAAACAATCCTGAAATTGCTCGTGTTATTCGCTCTGTTTTAGAAGAATATGGTGTTAACAAACCTGGAACAGTTTATACTGACCCAACAACAGATGAATTGTACGAACTTTTTGAGAGTCAAGTAAAAGCAGCTTATTGGGTAGTGGAAATAGGAGGTAGGATAGTAGGAGGATCGGGAATTTTCCCTACAAAAGGTTTGGATTCTAACTGTGTTGAATTGGTGAAGATCTATTTACTCAAAGAACACCGTGGAAAAGGAATAGGCGAAGAGCTCATGCGGTTGTGTACACTTGAAGCTAAAAATATGTGCTACGAGAAAATTTATCTCGAAACTCTTCCAGAACTTCACAATGCAATTGGTTTATATGAAAAAATGGGCTTCAAAAAAATCGATCAACCTTTAGGTGACTCAGGACATTTCGCCTGTGATTTATGGATGATTAAAGAAATTTAACTGCGCGGTTTTCAATCTTTTTTTTAATCTATTCTTTCATCAATTTACCGTTAAAAAAACTTCCATTGTCTGCTTTTACAGTAAACATATAAATTCCAGCACTCAGTTGTGAAACTTGCTCATTTATTATTGGTCCTGTAATTTGACGGTTCATGACCAATTGACCGATGGAATTATAAAGCTGAAATTCTAAATTTACATCCTCTTTCATTTGAGGAAACTGGATTAAAAGTTTATCTTTCATTGGGTTTCCGAATATAGAAATTTCCTCCTCACTACTAATTACACAAGATTCTGAATCCCACTCAACATTGCCATTACAATCCGTTTTTACAACATAGTAATTATATCCTTTTGGCTCAGGAGTATATCTAAAACGAGTTCCAGTTAGTATCATGCCTCCATCAGATGTTGCTGCGCCGTCTTGATAAATATTATGGTTTTCTGTTCCATAGTTGATTGACCATAAAACTTTAAATTCCTCATCTATTTTTGAAACATGTGTTTCGCCACCAACATTGCCAAAAATATAAATGTCACCGTCGCTATTTGATTCGGCTTTTCTTATGTCGAAATTTAGTTTTTCTAATATTTCCTTCGATTGAATATAATTTCCTCCTGCATCAAATTCTACAATTACATTTTTACTTATTTCTAAAAATTGGTTGTTTGAATCCATCCTAAACAATTGAAAAACAACACCGAAATGGTCGTTTTTCATATTGAAAACAGCAGTGCCAACTTGGAGGCTATCCACATTTTCTCTTTCTGGAAGCGGATAATTATTTAACGACTTCCTCCAAAGTTCATTGCCTTGTTTATCAAGTTTTAATAATGTATGGACAAACTTTGCCTGAATTGGCCCACCCGAACCTTCAACAATTAACAAAAAACCATCATTCGTTTGCGCGGATGCAACAGGTTTATCCAGATATGCGTAAACTTGACTTGTTTTATATTGTTTTAAAGATAATAGTTCTCCATTTTCATTCAACAAAGAGAAATCTACCGTTTGACTCAAACCATCGTTTCCAGTGCTCAAAACAATCAAATTATTTTCTTGCGCATAAATTTGATGTGTATAATTGTCCCAAAAGCTCCAAGAACTATCCCCAAACGTTTTTGTCCATTGAACCGTACCATCTTTGTTCTTTTTTTGAATGAACTTTCGTTGATCTAGGCTATTGGTGTTGTCATTCCATTTTTTACCAACACAAAAAACAAAATTATTCTTAACAACCGTTTTTTGAAAATAAGCATTCTCATAGTTAGTTGAATCTATATGTGTTGTTTCAATTCTACCATTTTCGTCAAGTATTGTGTGAAGAAGACTAAAAGGTTGGGAATAGGAAGGGGTTAAGTAGGAAGCACCACCAAACAAATGATACTGAGAGTTCCACTCGATTATGTTATACATGTTTGCAGATACATAATTCCCAAAATCTGCTCTACCATATTCACGTATAAATGCGTTTTGCGCCAACAAAAGTATTGGCGCAAAACACACAAATAGAAGTTGTAATAACCTCATTTATTTTATCAATTTAGAGTTTCCTACTAATTTATTCTTGTTGCTTAATTGTAAAAAGTACATACCATTTGTGAAGGGTTCTATTGTGAATGCAACCTCTTGCTGATCTTTTTGCGTGCTAGTTTCCCATACCGTTTGCCCTAGTGAGTTCAAAATTTTCACATTCTGTATTTCCTCACTTTTTGGTAAAATTAGTATATAGCTACCGTCTTCTAAATGTTGCAAAGTAAGTTTTTGGAGTTCATTTTCGTTGATAGAAAGTACTTGATTCAGTGAATTCAGACAATTTACTCGTCCATAAAACATTTCGTCATTATAGCCTGGTGCATTGGTATAAAGATTATAATTGTAGACAGTAGGATGAACTTTCTCAGCTCCATTTCTTATGTGATTCCTTACTTCTAAGGCTGTTAAACCTGGATTTTTTTCCAATAAAATTGCTGCAATTGAGCTCACAACAGGTGTGGATATAGACGTTCCTAAATCCACGCCCTCGGCGTCAAAAGCAACTCCACCACCTCCACCAGAAATTTTCGTGGAAAACAATAACTCACCAGGAGCCACTACATCATAGTTGAAACTTGGTGGCCCATAAGACGAACCGGAGTTAGCGCCAGCCCATCCATTAAGATTTGCTGAACGGTAATCATTTGGATTAGAAGAACCTACACCAATCACGTTGGGGTCGTTGGCAGGAAAAAAACTTTGCTGTGAGTCTGAGTTGCCAGAGCCTGCAACAAATACAATTCCTTTAAAACCTCCGTTTCCATCAGGTCGTCCTGTTAAAATCCCGTTATTTATCTCATAACTTATAATTGCGTCGTATGGTACGGTAAAACTCATATTAACAATATCCATATTTTGGGAGATAGCGGCTTGTATGGCGGCTCTAACGTGAACTGTTGCAGTACTTGAATTTGCAAAACTTGCAAAATAGGGATGAACTGAGGCTCCATAAGCAGCGCCAATTGATCTTTTTAAAGGACCATTATTGTTGGCTCTAGCTGCAATCAAACCAGAAACCACCATTGCATGGGAATCAGATGAAAATGGATTCGTATCTTCATCATACGGAATCTCCAAATTAGTATAACTGTTCCAACCTTTTTCAAACGGTTTTAAATCTGGGTGCGACGATTTGAAAACATCTCCATCAATTACACCGACATGAATCCCTTCTCCAGTGTATCCCTCTCCCCAGCATTCGCAAATATCGGCATCTGCGTCTACAGTACCGGTTTGTCCTGCAAATGTAATATCTCCATTGTTTCTAATGTGCCACAAATAATTATTTGTAATAGCCATAGCTGTCATTTCATTATGCTCAACACAGCCCAGCTGCTCGCCTCCTATAATGTTTGGTGTAACTATTTTTACGAGCAATGGTTCAAACGTTGCAATTATGTTTGCCATTATTATTGTATTCAAAAGTGTGTCAGGCTTGCTGTCTAATTGAAAAACGTATGACCAACTAACAGAGCTATTCAGTCCGGCAAGTGGCTTTCGAAGAAGTTTTAAAGAGTATTGTTGCGCAAAGTTGGCTATTGAAACAGAATCTAATAATGGATCATTAAAGGTTATCAATAATTGATCGTCTGTGCGGTAATATTTTTGCTGAACGTTCGGATCATACGGATATTCAGTCAGAACAGCTGCGAAGAATTGAAATTGTCCAGAATTGATTATGTCATTTTTGATATTAATCAAATCCGTAAGTGTCGTATTACTATTTAAAAGTAATTCATTGAAATTACTTGCTTCACCTTCGTAAAAGTTAAAATCGTCAATAAGAAGTGTGTCTAGATAGCCAGTATAGGCAGAGTCATTTTGAGTTCGAAAGAGAATAACATCCTTTTGAAGATACCACCAACTTAAGGTGCCGTTTCCATTGAAATAGGACACGCTGTCTATGTTTTGAGAAAATGCGCTAAACCCTAACAAGATAAATAGATAAATAGATAGATAAATTTCATAATAATTTGGTTTTTAAGTCATAAGCCAAATTAAGTATAAAATCGAAATGTTCATATGTTTTCACGTTAAAATAATTTTTAATAAAAAAAATATTGGATAGTAACGTAGAGGTTTTCGGTAAAAGTGAAATCAGAAATCATCTATATGAAAATGGAACGCAAAAGACGAGTTTCTTTCTTATTCTTCAATAAAATCACCACAATTCTTAGTAATTTTACATTCTAAATAAAAATCATTCAAATGGATTTAGACTTCGCATTACTATTCACTACAACCGGACTCTTTTACTTCGTTGTATTAAGCTTATTGGAAATTGTTCTCGGAATTGATAATATCATTTTCATTTCCATCATTACCGATCCTCTGGAAAAAGTTGAACAACGAAAAGCCAGAAATATTGGTTTGACATTGGCACTCGTTATACGTTTAATCCTATTAAGCGTTGTTGGTTGGATTATTGGTTTAACTGAGCCGATTTACACCTTAAACGGTTGGGATGTTACGGGACAGAAATTGGTGCTTTTACTCGGAGGTTTGTTCCTGATATACAAGAGTACGATTGAAATGCACAAAAACATTGTTGGGGCAGAGGAAGGTAATCAACAAAAAAAGCCACTGAAGCTGCGTGCCATTATAATACAAATCATTTTAGTGGATATTGTTTTTAGTTTCGACTCTATTATCACAGCAATCGGGATGACAAACGGAATAGCAAAGGAAACAGGTGGTAATCCGATGATTATCATTTATCTGGCTGTAATCGTCTCCATGATTGTGATGATGGTATTTGCAAAACCAATTAGTAATTTTATTAGCGATAGACCGACAATTAAAATGATTGCTCTTGCTTTTTTGGTGACAATAGGAGTGATATTAATAGCAGAAGCATTCGGTCAGCATGTGCCAAAAGGCTATATTTATTTCGCTATGGTTTATGCTCTTTTTGTTGAGATGCTCAATCTCCGCATGAAGAAAAATCAGAGTAAAGGAGAGAGCAAGTAATGCAAAATAATCATCTCTTTTTTCCACACAATGAAGGCGATGATTTGGAAGAGCGCTATGAAGAATTATTATTTGAAGATAAGCAGTTTTTTACAACCAAAGCAGTAGTTTCAAAAGTTTTTCGCGCGCGCATCGAAAAGATGAAAAAAAGAGAAGAAGCCTTTCGAAGCCTCACTTCCTCGACAATTTCCGAGAATTATGAACCTATTCAATTGTCATTTGAAAAGACAAGCGATTTGCATCAGAATTATCTGAATTTTCAAAAAGATAGAGCATTGTTGATGCAGCAATTGTATCGTGCCAAAGAATGTCAAACAGTTATTGATATAATAGAACATTTACTAAATCGGTATGTTGCTTATTTAGTGCCTTGGCAAATGAATAGAAAGGAAGAAACGGCAGGAGTAATTATTTCGAAAGAGCCAGACCCGACAGATTTGTACAACGCATTAAAAGCCTTTTCAGAGGCCGGAGGAAAAAACGTTAATGAAATACAAACTTTATTCTACAATGGAAAAAGTCTTTTAGAAACCGAGTCAAAACGCTTATCTTTGTTGTTTCAAAATGAAAAGCAATAAATGAAGGATAAATTCGAAAATTTAAGGGAGCAGTTAGCCTTGCAAGAATGGCCTGAAGTGTATCTTTTTAAATTCATTATTGAGAATACAACCGAGAAATTAGCCCAAGTAACATCCCTTTTTGATGGAACATCTGAAATTAACTTTCATAGCTCGTCAAATAAAAAATATGTTAGCATAAGCGTTAAAGAAGTTATGATAGATGTGGATTCTATTATAATTAAGTATGAAAAAGCAGCCTTAATTAAAGGCATTATCTCCCTGTAAATGATAGCATTAAGAGTTTCTTTCTTTGAAGTTGCCATACCGGTTTTGTTAATCAGTATCACATTGTTAATTTTGATTATCGCATTCCGGAAATTAAGAATGCGTTGGGCAATTGATCACCCAAATAGTGAAAAATATGCTGTCTTGTATTCACTTGTAAAACAACCTATTTCAGGAGAGGTTGAGATTTATTATGAAATTGAAGAGCCAAAGGAAATCGAAATTTGGTTAACTGACGACAAAATGAATGACAAGTTGAAAATCGATTCAAGGAAATCAAAAGTTGGTGGAACAAAGATAAAATTTGATTCAAAAAGTGTTGAAAATGGTCGATATTTCTATGAATTGAGAAGCGATAACCAAAAAACAAGTAAGGCAATTTATATCGAAAATTTATAAGTAGGCTGTCAAGTTGGCACAAAAAAAAGTATGGCAAACTTCTTGTGATCTGTATTCTAAATTGTAATTTTATAAATCCAAATAAAAAACTAAAATTTAAAAAAATAAATTATGGCAATCGAAATCACAGATGCAAACTTTGAAGAATTAGTGTTAAAGTCAGACAAACCCGTAGTGGTTGACTTCTGGGCAGAATGGTGCGGACCATGTCGTATGATTGGACCAGTTATCGAAGAAATGCATAACGAATACGAAGGAAAGGCTATCATTGGAAAAGTAAATGTTGATATGAACCCAGGCGTTTCTGCGCAGTTTGGAGTTCGCAATATTCCAACAGTACTTTTTATTAAAAATGGTGAAGTAGCTGACAAATCTGTTGGAGCTGTTCCAAAAGCGCAGTTAACAAGTAAATTAGATGCTATTCTTTAAGTTGAAATTGATAATTAATTAAAAAACGGACTTGAAATTCAAGTCCGTTTTTTTATGCCATAATTTTGATGGGCATTATAACTAATTTTCTAAGCGTATTGTTAACTTTACACCTGTTTATAAACGAGGTGTCATCTTTATTATATGGATTCATTTGTACGAAGATTAAAGTATTATGGAATCGGATTTGGGATGGGATTAATTTTTGTAATCTTCTTTTTTCAAAATCGAGGTTGCTCTTGGACCCCAACTAATCGAATTAAATCTTCTATTTTAGAACGTGTTATAGTTATTCCTGTAACAGAAAAAGGTCTCTTCTCGAACGATAAAAAACTAGAAAAAGAATTAGTCAACTATTTGGAAAATGGTGAAATCGATTTTGGAAATTCAAGGAAGCAAGAGCCAAATAAATTTTATAAAGTTGATCTAGAGGGATATAAAAGTCTTTATTTCACCCTCCCCAAAGACAGCTTCATATCTGCCGTTTACAGGAGTAAGCCAAAAAACAATACATGGAAAGGACAAGCAAGAATGTTTTTATTTCCTGATGTAAAGGATTTAATTTTCATGGACACTACTGACCTGGTTTCTTGTCAATTATTAGGTTTAGGATTTAAGGATGAACGGCACTTGCAAGAGCAATTAATGAAAAATGCAACTATTGATTTTGGAAAATCAGTAGTTGAAGATGTCGTGAAACCCGAGCATTTTATTGAGTTTTTATCTCCAAAAGGAAACAAAATAGGAATAACTGCCGTTTGGTATAAAAGTAAAATTAATGTCATATCATTTTCAGTTGCAGATAGTTTGTCTTGTGAGTGAGGTGTTTAAATAATTATTGAAAATTAAAAATAGACAGTAAGATTGTCTTTCTGTGGAATTTATAAATTTGAATCATGGAATTTACTGCTGAGCAAATTGCAGGTATCATAAACGGTGAAATTGTTGGAGATAAAAATGCCACTGTAACCGGTTTGGCTAAAATTGAAGAGGGAACACCTCAAAGTTTATCCTTTCTTGCAAATCCTAAATATGAAAAATATATTTACCAAACAAATTCAACGATTTGTATCGTAAACAAAACTTTCATACCGAATAAATCAATACCAGAAACTTTAACTATAGTTAAAGTCGATGATGCTCAAGTCTGTTTTGCAAAGCTATTGGAAGTGTATAGTCAAATGATAAAAAAACAGCCAGGAATTGAGCAGCCATCATATATATCATCAACTTCTACAGTAGGAGATGGATTGTATTTGGGAGCTTTTGCCTACATCGGTGAAGGAGCAAAAATTGGTGTGAATGCAATAATTTATCCCCAAGTGTATATCGGTGATAATGTTACTATCGGTGATAATTGTACAATTCACGCTGGAGCAAAAATTTACCAAGAATGTGTTTTGGGCAATAACATAATAATTCATGCAGGAACTGTAATTGGATCAGATGGCTTTGGTTTTGTTCCAGACGAAAATGGTGTTTTTTCAAAAATTCCACAAATCGGAAATGTGGTGATTGAGGACGATGTAGAAATCGGTTCAAATACGACTATCGATAGAGCGACTTTAGGTTCAACTTTCATTCGTAAAGGAGTGAAATTAGATAACCTAATTCAAATTGCTCACAATGTAGATATTGGCCAGCATTCTGCAATGGCAGCACAAGTTGGTGTGGCTGGTTCTGCTAAAATTGGAAAATATGTAATGATCGGCGGTCAAGCAGGAATTGGTGGACACATAACTATAGCGGATCAGACACAAATAATTGGTCAATCAGGAATTCCTAGTACTGTAAAAAAGAAAGAAATATTAATGGGTTCTCCCGGAATTCCTATTGAAGACTTTAAAAAGTCGTATTTTGGCTTTAGAAAGTTACCTTTCATTTTGAAGAAAATACAAGAATTAGAAACTCAACTTAAATCGCTTACCAAAGAAAAATAGACATGGCGGATATGCAAAAAACCCTCAAAGAGGAAATTCATTTGTCAGGAATTGGCTTACACACCGGAGAAAAAGTAAACATACATATTCTTCCTGCTCCAGAAAATCACGGTTATAAATTCCAACGTATGGACCTAGAGGACCAACCGATCATTAAAGCAGATTGTGATTTAGTTGTTGCCACGGATAGAGGAACGACTCTCGAGGCAAATGGAGCAAGAGTTTATACAACGGAGCACGTTTTGGCTGCGCTGGCAGGAATGGAGGTGGACAATGCAATGATACAAATCGATGGACCTGAAATCCCTATTATGGATGGAAGTTCGTTGCCATTTGTGAAGGCGATTGAAGAAGTTGGGATAATTGAACAAGATGCCAAACGCAACTATTTCGTTTTAGAAGAAAATTTAAAATGGGAAGATGTGGAAAAGGGAATAGAGTTTCTAGCTGTTCCTGACGACCATTATCGTATTACTGTGATGGTAGACTATAAATCACCTGTACTCGGAACACAGCATGCAAGCATGTACAATATTAACGAGTTTAAAAAAGATATCGCACCTTGTCGCACTTTCGTTTTCTTACGTGAATTGGAATTCCTAGCTACCAATAATCTAATTAAAGGCGGAGATTTGGACAATGCAATAGTTCTTGTGGAGCGTGAAGATGTAAACAAAGAAGAACTAGAGCGTCTTGCGAAATTATTAGGAAAAGAAAAATTAGAAATAAAATTTGACGGGATTGGTGTTTTGAATACGCAGAAGCTGCAATTTGAAAATGAACCAGCTCGTCATAAACTATTGGATATCGTGGGTGATTTGGCCCTTTTGGGTCGTCCTATTAAAGGACATATTTTAGGCGCACGTCCTGGTCATTCTGGAAATGTCCGTTTTGCTAAAGTATTGAAGGAGCAAATAAAAAAGCAAGAATCACAAGGTAAATATTTTGATTTAACGAAAAAACCGTTGTACGATATCAACGATATTGAAAAAATGTTGCCTCATCGTTATCCTTTTCTATTGGTTGACAAAGTAATGGAAATCAATGAAGAGTCAATTGTCGGTGTAAAAAATGTGACGATGAACGAACCAATGTTCCAAGGTCATTTTCCAGGAAACCCTGTTTTTCCTGGCGTTTTGCAAATTGAAGCAACAGCGCAAGTTGGTGGGATTTTTGCCTTGAGTAAAGTTGAAGATCCACATTTGTATTCAACTTATTTCATGAAAATAGACAATGTAAAATTCAAACAAAAAGTATTGCCAGGTGATACGATTGTTTTTGAATTGAAATTGTTGTCGCCAATGCGCCGAGGATTGGTGCATATGGGTGGTAAAGCTTATGTTAACGGACAGGTAGTTATGGAAGCGGAAATGTTAGCGCAAGTAATCAAAGACAAAGTTTAGATGATAAGTCCATTAGCCCACATTTCATCCGATGCAACAATAGGAGCTGACGTCACGATTCAACCGTTTTCAATGATATACGAAGATGTAATAATCGGTGATGGATGTATTATTCACTCAAACGTGAGTTTGTATCCTGGAACGCGCTTAGGCAAAAACTGTGAAATTTTCCCGGGAGCTGTAATTGGCGTGATACCGCAAGATTTAAAATTCGAGAACGAATATACCACTGTTGAAATAGGCGACAACACGAAAATTCGTGAATGCGTTACAATCCATCGTGGAACAAAAGATAGAATGAAAACCAAAATTGGTAAAAATTGTCTGCTTATGACATATGTGCATATTGCCCACGATTGCCAGTTGGGTGATAATGTCATTTTGGCAAGTTACGTCGGACTTTCTGGTCATGTCACAATTGATGATTATGCAATAATTGAAGGGAAAGCCGCTGCACAACAATTCGTTCACATTGGAGCACATTGTTTTATTGGTGGCGCTTCTTTGATTAGAAAAGACGTTCCGCCCTATATTAAAGCTGCTCGTGAACCAATGACTTTTGCAGGTGTGAATTCCGTTGGCCTCCGCAGAAGAGGAATGACGGATGCGCAAATTCGAGAAGTTGAAGATATTTACCGCATCATTTACGTTCAAAATAATAATATTTCGAAGGGAATAAATGTGGTTAAAGAAACGATGCCATCAACGCCTCTTACAGAAGAAATTATTGGTTTTATTCAAGGTTCAGATAAAGGCGTTATCAGAGGTCTTAGTTGATTTACAATTTATTAACTAAAAATTACAAGTTACAAGTTTTGGGAGAAATAAGACTAAATCAGAACTCGCTGCTAGAATCACGCAACTAGAAACACGCAGCTAGAAACTCGTAACTATCAACTAGAAACTTAAAAAAAGAATGAACAGAGGAGAAGTCATTGAAGTAAAAATTAGTGAATATGCTTTTGGTGGTCGGGGGATTGCTAAACTGCCTACAGACGACGGTTTTTTTGTCGTATTTGTCGATAATTGTTTTCCCGGACAAACAGTTCGCGCAAGAATGAAAAAAAAAAAAAAAAAATTCGCAGAGGCAAAACTGATCGATGTTATTGAAAGAAGTCCAGAGGAAATTATTTCTAATTTTCAAGAAATTTCTGGTGGACCGTACATTTATATTCCAGTTGAACGACAAGAGGAAGTTAAAAAGGAAGCGACTTTAGAGACGTTTAAACGACTTTCAAATTTTCGAGAAGTTGAAGATGTTTTCGATACATTTATTTCCTCTCCAAATCACTATTTCTATCGAAATAAAATGGAATATAGTTTCTCTTGTATCGAACATGATATCCATACAGGTGAAGAGAAAGACGATGCGTTTGCACTTGGATTCAAGAGAAGAGGAACTTGGTGGAAAGTTGAAAGCTTAGACAAAGCGTCAGGAATGTTTGACGAAGAGTGGGAAAATAAACTCATTCAAGTCCGAAATTACTTGAAAGAAACCGGGGCGCCGGCTTGGCATCCACCAAAGAAACACGGATTTTTCCGTCATATTGTAGTTCGTAAATCTTTTGCTGAAGATAAATTATTGCTCAACTTGGTGACTTCTTCTGAAGGTAGAAAATCATTTGATGCACCGGCATTTGGTAAGTTCTTGCAAGAATTAATGGGAGACAGAATTGCAGGTTTATGGCATACTGTAAACGATAATGTTGCCGACAGAGCAAAAATTGAAAACGGAACATCAGTTTTACTTTTTGGAAAAGAAAAAATCACAGAAACATTATTAGGATTAAATTTTGAAATCAGCATGGAAAGCTTTTTTCAAACGAATCCTAAATGTGCGGAGTTGTTGTACACCAAAGCATTGGATTACGTTTTTGAAGAAGAATTAAAAGATGACGAAATCATTATGGACTTGTTTTGCGGAACAGGGACGATTGGTCAAATTTTGACAACGCGGAAATCTAATGCAAAAATTGTCGGGGTTGATATCGTTGAAGAAGCCATTTCCGATGCAAAGAAAAATGCCAAGATAAACGAAATTGATAACATCGAATTTTACGCTGCTGACGTTGGGAAATTCCTAAAAGAACATTCAGAATTCCAAGGAAAAATAGGAACTATCATTCTAGACCCTCCAAGAGCAGGAATTGCCCCAAAAACACTTTTGAAGGTAATTGAGTTGGGAGCGAAGAACATCGTTTATATTTCCTGTAATCCATCAACACAAGCAAGAGATACAGAAACACTTATTCAAAATGGATTTAAGTTGGAGAAATTATCTTTTGTTGATCAATTTCCGCATACTGGTCACATTGAGAGTATTGCGAAGTTTAAGTTGGAGTAGAAATAAGCGGATTACTGACTTTGTAATATTTCTGCGGGTATTTGCGCTTGCAGAACGAATCAAAAGATCTTATTTGGTCTTTCTAAATCCCTGTTATCCGCACGCTAATATTAAATGCAGGTTACACTCATATCCGTAAGTAAAAATCCATATATCCTTCGTACTTTCGCGCCCATGAAAGCAGCACTCATTTCTATTGGTGATGAATTATTGATTGGTCAAACGATTAATACAAACGCCGCATGGTTAGGTAAAGAATTGTCGCAAATTGGAATTCCAGTTGTACATAGCTGGACTATTTCTGACGAGGCAGAAGTGATCAAAGATAGCTTGGATCAGTTGATTCCAAAAGTGCAATTGATTATTCTAACGGGTGGATTAGGCCCAACGAAAGATGATTTAACGAAACACACGCTCACTGAATATTTCAATACGCACTTGGAAATTGTTCCAGAAGTTTTGGAACGGATTCAAGATTTTTTTAGAAAGCGAAATCGCGAAATGTTGGAAGTAAATAATCAACAAGCAGCATTGCCGGTAGCTGCAAAAATCATGCATAATTATCACGGAACGGCTTGTGGGATGTGGTTTGAGAAAGATGAATGTATTGTCATTAGTTTGCCAGGCGTGCCTTATGAAATGAAAGGCATCATGGATGATGAGGTTTTCCCAAAACTAAAAGAACGTTTTGAAACGCAAGAGTTATATCATCAAACTTTAATGACCCAAGGAATCGGGGAATCTTTTTTAGCTGAGATAATCGAAGATTGGGAAGATAAAGTAAGAGCTGAAGGATTTGGTCTCGCTTATTTGCCCTCTCCGGGTATGGTAAAGTTGCGTATTAGCTCTAAAAAAGGCAAATCAGATGCACATAAAATAAAGTCCTATTTCGATGAATTAATGACGCGACTGCCTAATTATGCATATTCTATCGGTGAAAAAAGTATTTCAGAAATTTTAGGTCAGTTGCTACTTGAAAAAAACATGACAATAGGCACAGTCGAAAGTTGCACTGGAGGCGCGATTGCAAAAGAATTAGTCGAAGTTGCGGGCTCATCGGCTTATTATGAGGGAAGCATCGTAGCGTATAGCTATGAAGTAAAAGAAAAATATTTGAAAGTCAATCACCAAAAACTTGTCGAATACGGAGCAGTAAGTGAGGAGGTTGTTTGTCGAATGGCGAAAAGAGGAAGAAAAAAGCTAGGTGTAGATTTATGCATCGCAACATCGGGAATTGCAGGACCAACAGGTGGACTTCCAGAAAAACCAGTAGGCACAGTTTGGATCGCAATTGCAACAAAAAATAGAGTCTGGGCGAAACGTTTTCAGTTTGGTGATCACAGAGGAAGAAACATAAGTATGACCGCTTTAACGGCACTAAATAGTGCCAGATGCGAAATACTTGGATTAAATTCATAAAAAAAAGTAAAATTGCTTGGTTATAATTTAAAAAATTGTTTCCTTTGCACCCCATTTAGAATTTGGAAAAAAGATAAAAAACATGTCACGAGTTTGTCAATTAACAGGTAAGTCGGTAATGGTTGGAAACAATGTTTCTCACTCAAATCGCAAAACGAAACGTAAATTCCTTCCGAATTTGCTAGTAAAGAAGTTTTATATTCCTGAAGAGGACATAACAATTTCGTTGAAAATTTCAGCATCTGCATTGCGCACTGTAAACAAGAAAGGAATTTCTGCTTGCATCAAAGAAGCTCGTGCTAAAGGATTCATGAAGTAAGTAATTGCGATTCGCGTTAGTGGACGATAAAAAGTAAAGAAATGGCAAAGGCAAAAGGAAATAGAATTCAGGTTATATTAGAGTGCACAGAGCACAAAGAGTCTGGTATGGCTGGGACTTCTCGATATATATCGACGAAGAATAGAAAAAACACACCAGAGAGATTGGAAATACGTAAGTACAACCCAATCTTGAAGCGTTACACGGTTCATAAAGAAATAAAATAGTAAGACATGGCAAAGAAAGTAGTAGCAACCCTGCAGAAAGGTGGTGGTAAAGAGCACACAAAAGTAATCAACATGTTTAAGAACGAGAAAGGCTCATACAATTTTAAAGAAGAAATTGTACGCAACGAGAAAGTTCAAGAGTGGTTCGCTGCTCAAAAATAATTATTGTTTAACATAGTTTTTAATTAGCCTTCGAATATTGTTCGGAGGCTTTTTCTATTTTTGTACTTATGGCATTCTTTGGATTATTTTCAAAAGAGAAAAAAGAGACTCTTGACAAAGGTTTAGAAAAAACGAAACAAAGTTTTTTAGGTAAGTTAACGCGCACCATTATTGGGAAATCCAAAGTAGACGATGAAGTATTGGATAATTTGGAAGAAGTATTAATATCTTCTGATTTAGGCGTTGTAACGACATTGAAAATTATTGATAGAATTCAAGAACGAGTTGCAAGAGATAAGGTTCTCGGAATAGACGAGCTGAATACCATCCTGAAAGAAGAAATTGCTGAATTATTAGAAGAAAATAATGTCGGAATCACATCAGATTTCAATATTGCAAAGCAGGGAGATAATCCACATGTTATAATGGTAGTTGGTGTCAATGGTGTTGGTAAAACGACAACCATTGGCAAATTAGCGCATCAATTTAAATCGGCTGGAAAAAGTGTTGTTCTTGGAGCGTCAGATACTTTTCGAGCTGCTGCAGTAGAGCAATTGATTATTTGGGCGGAGAGAGTGGGCGTACCTATCGTTCAACAAGGAATGAACGCTGATCCAGCTTCTGTTGCATTTGATACTTTACAATCCGCAAAAGCGTCAAACGCTGACGTCGTCATAATTGATACAGCTGGACGTTTGCACAATAAAGTGAATTTGATGAACGAGTTGAGTAAAATCAAACGCGTAATGGAAAAAATAATTCCTGGTGCACCTCATGAAATACTTTTGGTATTGGACGGTTCAACAGGTCAAAATGCATTCGAACAAGCGAAGCAATTTTCCTTAGCAACAGAAATAAATGCTTTGGCAATAACCAAACTAGATGGGACAGCCAAAGGAGGTGTAGTGATTGGAATTTCCGATCAAATGAAAATTCCAGTAAAATATATTGGTGTAGGAGAAGGAATGAATGATTTACAAGTTTTCAATAAAACCGAATTTGTCAATTCCCTTTTCTCCTAAATAAAACGCAACGTTATGGGCGAAGATTATGATAAAACAATTTCTATTTTGGCTTATATTCCCTTTGTTGGGTGGATTATTGCATTAATATTAAACAGCGACAAACAAGTAGGAGAAAAGGCATACAATGCTTACCATTTGAGGCAAGGTCTAGGTTTATTTATCGCTTATCTGCTATACTCAATTCTAAACTGGCTTGTTACTTGGATACCCGGAATAGGCTATTTGATAGATAGTATAATCGTAATTAGTTTTGTTTTAATTGCGCTTCTCGGCATAACAAATGCTTATCGAGGATATAAAAAACCGCTACCATTTTTTGGGGAAACAATCAACAAAATTCTGACGGGAGCCTTTGAATAATCTCATTTAACTTTTAACGGCTCTCAATCATCAGCGGATTTTTTTTGGTCGTATGATAATTTGGTTTTTTTGTGAAACTGGGTTATTTTGAATTTCGCTCAATTTACGCGTGAACATAGTAAAGTTTCAAACGGGATATTGCGCAATTGTAAGTATAATATTTTTTTTGAATGTGTAATATTTGAATTGCTATCGTCCTTATTTTTTGATTATAAGAATCCTAAGAGGATCAATCCAAAGACAATCACAAGGAGTAAAGCTAGACCAACCAAGCTGAATACAAAAGCAATTAATGCAAGGATTTTCCTCAATTTATAAGCTGGGTCTCTTTCATTTTCAGGAACTTTGTTCGATAAGAAAAAGCCTTGACGTATTGATAAAATTGAAACTAACAACAAGAGAACGAAAATGGGCACAATAATGAAGAATTCCCAAATTATAAATCCCAAAAAAGCAAGGCCTAATAGGACAGATAAGAGCCCTACAAGTATCCAATGAACAACATCAAAAGTTTTTCGTTCACGAGATTTGTCCGTTTCATCATTGCGATTCGTTTTTTGCTGGATTAAGGGTTTCACGTGTTTTTTGACAAGATGATTTGTATTTATCAATTTTTTCAAATTCGTCTTTTTCTCTACTTTGACTAATTGAGTATTATCATTATTTTGACTGGCGAAAACATTTGCAGAAATAGTCAATTGAGGATCTGTTTCCGTTTGATATTCTGCGAAACCTTCCTCTTTTAACCCGGAAAAGGACTGTTTCTTCTCCGATTTCATACTCGTTTTCGCTAATCGTTGTGATTTGTGAAATTGAATATTGTTATTGTTAGAACACGATGTAATTAGTATTCCAAATGCGATAACCAAAATGGGTAATAGGTCTTTGAATTGTTTCGTCGACATAATTGTTTGTTTTTGCAAAGATAAATTATCTTTTTTCACTCATAAAAGTAAAGAAAATTACTTTTTTATTTTAATTGAATTGCGAAGGTCAAAATAAATGAGTTGTGAATTTCGCCACTTAAGAATGCGTTCGTCTTTCAATAATTTTCGTAAAAGGTAGTTATCAAAACAATCAAATTTTTTCACAAGTATAACTGCTCATGTGCAATCAGGATGCTTTCGTTAACGAGATAGGCCAATGAACTGCGAAGAAGTTCTTTTTTAGATTTATAATTCTAGGTCTATAAAATAATAGCAGCGATTTCATCTACGATGGTCGCAAAGTAATTATAAGCATTATTCGATAATAAAATAATACACTTATTGGATTCCGGAAAACGCATAATCATCGTTGAATATCCAGGCCAGCCGCCTGTGTGATATTCTATGTCTTGAACACTCGTTCCTTTCGTTAAAAATATTCCATATCCATAATTCGTTTCATGGCCATTTTTCAAAACAAATGGTGTGTTGCCTTTATTTGTCGATTCTGCACTGAGAACAAGATGATTGCTTAACCCTTCATTCCACTTCTTTAAATCTAAAATAGTAGAGCTCACGCCGTCATCACCCGTAATTCCATCCATATATTTTACATAATTATACGCTGCTAAACTGTCCGGTAAAACAAAACATTTTTTTTGAGTAGAGTAAACATAACCCAGTGCATAGTTTGTAAGTGAATCATTTTGAATTCTTCGATGATAGACAGTAGTTTGATTCATATGCAAAGGCTCAAAAATATTTTCTTTTAGATATGTTCCATAAGCTTTGTTTGATATTTTTTGAATGATGCTCGAAAGAACTACGTAACCTGTATTGGAATATCTCCATTTCTCACCGGAGTCAAATAATAATTTTGGTTTGTGTTCCGCAATCAAAAATAAAATATCATTATTCGATACGAATTTTGAATGATCCCAGTATTTTTCAAGCAAAATAAAATAGTCCGGGAGACCCGAAGTATGTGTTAGTAATTGTTCTATTGTGATTTCTGGATAAGGAAAGTTAGATAGATATTTTGAAGCGACGTCACTATATTTCAGTTTACCTTTTTCTTCGAGTTGCATTATTGCTGTTGCTGTAAATTGCTTTGAGCACGAAGCGAGTAAAAAAAGGGAACTATCGTTAAGCGGCAATGAATCCTGATAATTACGCAGACCAATACTTTTCTTATAGAGAATGCTATCACCACTTGTCACTAAAATACAACCATTAAAGCTATGGCGTTCGTTTAAACGAATATTGCTTTGAACGATAGAATCAATTTTCTGAACATCATCTATGTGATTTGTCTTGTTTCTAGAATTTCGATACACAAAAGAAGGATAGCCAAATCCCATTCCTTGAAGCTTTCCTTTTTCACTAAAGTTAAACATCATAAATGTTCTTTTTGATGGAAAAGCAGGTGTAATTATTTGAGCGGTTGCGCTGTATTTAGATGAAAAAATAATCGTATCGATTATTATTCCTTCATATTTTTGGATGAAAGGTAAGTACTCTCGTTTAAGCTTCTTTTGTCGAATTAATACTTTTCCAATGAAACCCCAAGATTTTTTCACTTGTTTGTAATTCGAATTATTGATTCCATTAATTACCGTTTCTACGGAATTTATTTGGTTCGTATAATTCTGTGAAAAGAGTTGCAATTGAAATAAAGTTAAAAAAATAAGAGCAATGGAGAATCTCGACATAATAAGTTTTATTAGTATAATTTTTCTCCAAAAATATCACCTTTCCACCTTTTAAAATTGTAAAAATCGAAAGTTAAGTTTTGATTTTCAAAGTACTTTTTTGGAGCCATACCCATTATTTTGTTAAAATCATGAATAAAATGAGCTTGATCGAAATAACCATTTTTGAAAGTCATGTCTTGTAAACTAGGATGCATATTTGGTTCGGATGAGCTCAGTATTTTGTTCATTCGAATAATTTGGATGATTTCTTTGGGTGATCTTCCGAGTCCAGAGAGACATAAATTTCTCAACCCAGTTGAAGATAAATTTACAGCATCACAAAGACTTCCGACCTGTTTTTTTTCAGCAGAATAAATGAGCTGCATTGTATTTAATAACCTTTTATCATAATTGACATTGCTTATATGTCGCAGTATAAATGCCTCGATTGCTTTAATAATGCTTAAATCATTCGAACAAATTCTGAGTTTATCATGTAATTTTTCGATAGATGATGAATCGAAAATTTCCTTGGCATCTAAAGTTGGATGACTAATAATTTCATTCATTGAATTTGAAACCAGCAAATGAAAAAAAAATGGTTTGAAGCCAATTGCAATTTCTCTGAAAGAAGAGCTGATTTTAATGACATCTGGTTTTTTGATCATCCCATAAATGCTTGAGTCTGGATTTTTTCCCCAAAAAGCAGCTTGTTTAAGGTGTGAATGGCCTTTTAAAATAAATGAAATTCCTAAAATCCCATTGATACCAGTGGTATAAGAAATGTCTACAGAATCTTCATTTATTAATTCATACACATCGTAAACTACATTCCTGAGAATTTTTGAATTATTATGTGGGATTAATCTGTAACGCATGGTTTTATTGTTGCTCAACCTCAAGGTAAAGTATGCTTATCTGCGAGAGCGAGATCCTATGTTAACAGTCATTCTTTAAATTGATTAAACTTGTTAACAAAACAAAATTGTCGATAATTCTTCAATTTATCAAACAAAAAATGTGTACCTTAGAATTAATGTACTTCCGAATTGGAATTGAGTAGCACTGCCTTACTCCGTGCTACTTAGTTTTGTAATTCGAAGAGGTTATTGGTGGAATTAAGTAACAGAACACGCAAAGTAAAAGACAAGATGAAGACGATACAAGAATTGGAACTGGAAATAACCGCACTTACAACCAAAATTATTTCAGAATTTCCCGAATTATCTAAATACATAGAAGAAATACCCGTTATTGAGACAGAAAATTCAGGAATTAATCGGGAAAATTTGCAGGCATATCACCAATCTTTGAAGGCCATTCTTACCAAATATGCCACCACGCATGACGGCGAATAGGTCGGGGAAAAGAATACTAGGGTTTGGGTGAGAGGAATCATTCCAAGCTGAATGCAGTTAACTAAAAATCAATATTTTAAACTAAATATATGAAAATTCAGTATAATACAGACAAGACAGTTAGTGGTGAAGAAAGAAATGAGAAACATTTTAGCTCTTTGATTCAAGACAGTTTGAAGCGATTTGAAGCGCATCTTACACGAGTGGAAGTACACATGTCAGACGAAAATGGTAAAAAAGAAGGTCTGAAAGATATGAAATGTACTTTAGAAGCAAGAGTCGAAAGCAAGCAACCAATAGTCGTTTCTCATCAGGCGGCTAGACCCGAATTAGCGGTTTCTGGGGCAGTTGAAAAACTTAAAAGTGCTTTGGAGACAGTTATTGGACGTATGCAAGAACATAAATAATCTATCTGTGATTAGTTAGACTAAATCTTAAAAAATAATAAAATGAAAATGCAAAATAATCTAGGTGTCTGGATGGATCATTCTATCGCCAATTTGATAGATATAAACGCAACGAAAAAGAGCCATTCGATTTCTTCGAAATTCACATACGAGATGAAGAAAGAAATCCTGAGCAGAAGTGAAAAAACTATGCACAACAAACGCCAACAGCTTCAAGGGGAATACTACAAACAAATAAGCGAAACGATTTTAAAATACGACCATGTGCTTTTATTTGGACCAACCGATGCAAAAATAGAACTGCACAATTTCTTAAATGAAGATTTACATTTCAAGGATGTAAAAATCGATGTAGAAACTGCAGATAATATGTCTGATATTGAACAAGCATCCTTTGTTACAAAGTATTTTTCGTAATTTAATAGAAATCTCTGTCAATTCAATTTTTAACCAGTTTTAAAACATTAATAATTTCATTTTTATTTTTTAAATGAACGAAATAGTGACCGCTTGGTAAGAAATCAATTTCTATTTTTCACCTGTCCAATTTGTGCTTGCTACAACTTGATCAAAACAGTCGGTTATAGTAATTTTAAGTTCTTTCCATTCATCTGTTAAATTGAAAAACTGGTAAGCTGGATTCGGATGTAATCTTAGTTCATTTCTCTGAAAATCAATTGTAGAATAACTTAAAATCAGGTTGCAAAAGTTGTTCTGAAATTGATTGTTGTAATACTCGATAGCCGCAGTGGTTAATGAGTCAATTATTTTTTTTCTTTTAACGGAATCGAAACGAATTTCTTAATTCAATTCAAACTGTATGGCGTAAATTTCTCCTATATTGTTTTGCGAGCCGTGCTGAAATATGTTGTAACTGCCATTGAAATAAGGTTCGCCATTTTGAGGAAATGGATATGAAGTACTAGGAAAAGACGGAAATCCTTCGTTCGCAAGTAAAGTCCCAAAACTAGCTGGACCACTGAGCAACTCGGAATGAGAAAGGTTTAGAACATTGTTTGCAACAAGTGTTCGGATACTGCCGTCGTTTACCAAAGAAGATGAATCGATTGTAGCATCCGACAGCTGTAATTCTGAGCAGGTCAGTAAGTAACCTAATTCGATTCGTCGAATCGTGCGGGCGTGGCCATGTAATTCCAAGAACAACCCTGTCTTGTCTTTAACGATTTTTAGCTGAATCGATGAAGGCTTGATATCTGTACCAAGCCATTTCAACCGTGGGATTTCCATTGGCAGCTTCAATAATCTCCCGGTTAACATCAAACTTTTTCCTGTTAAGCAAATTGATAATGACAGGCGGAAAGCACCCCGTTTGTTCAAAAAAAGCGTCGTAAATACCTTCTGAAATTGGTTTTGTATAAGCATCTTGAACGCTTGAACAGCCCGGGCAATTTCTATCGGGAATGAGCTTGGTTCTAAATCTCCTCCATGTGGCGCAGAAATTATAATTGGAAGGTTTCCCGCCCTAAATTCAATATAATTTGTCGAATCAAAATAAATATTACCTGGAATAAATGTCTGAGAAAAAAAAGCGTAGAGAATAAACAGCAAGAAATAAACAGTCCAATATTGATTCTAATTTTTTCATATTTTCTAGTTTCGACACTCTAAAATAGTTTTTTTTATGAATAGATATTCTTTTCAGAGATCTCTTACATCAATTTTTGGTAACGAATAAAAAGGCTCAAGGCAACCCTAAAGAAAGACCTTAAAATTTCCTCTAATTTGTCTCTTTAAATCTTTTTTTCTAAATCACTTAAATGAAGCTCTAGTGCTTGAACAGAAATTTGAATCTCTTTTATGAGCACAATCAATGACATAATTAAAAGCAGCAAGGCGACACCGAAAACGTAAATAGCAATAGTGTTTTGATGTATATAAACGAGCGACATGGACAATACGCAAAGAAGTAAACTCAAAATACCAAAAATCTGCATCGAGCGAGTTAAATATAAACGCTTGCGTAGATTTTGAATTTGTCTAATTAGGCTATCGTTGTGTTTTTCTTGGTATTTATCGTGCAAGTTGCGAATCACAGCAGCATAGGCGAGAAAACGATTCGTATATGCCAAAAGGATTAACGAAATAGCTGAAAACAAAAGTGCTGGCGTAGTAAGCGTTAATTCTTCCATAAAATGATTTTTTTCAAAGATACACAACTCTTCAGAATTTAACTTTCGCAAACTTGTTCGGTAATTCAATTGATAAAACCAGTTGAATTAGAGAAGGCTGAAAACTTTTTTTCTGTTTTAATCCTATCTTTAGTTAAATCCGATTCACTCTAAATCCGAATTCCGCCAATATCGCGACTTTGCTATCCGCATTAAAAATAGCTTTCAAATACCCAAATTCTGGATTTTTTCTGTGGTGTTTAATCTAGTTTATACTTCTCCTCCAAAACGGAAATAATTTCCTCTTCCGTCATTTTGTTTTCAGAATTTTTCTGAACGAGAAGGCGTGAATTGTATTCATTTTGAATAGTAAGTGCTAAAAGCGTCGCTTTCCAATCGATATTGTTTTTTGGAGCATATTGGTGGACAATGCTTTGGAATTGTTCAACGTGCTTTATATCAGTAATTTGTTGAGTAAAAAGGCGAAGCGTCCACTTCGAAATATTTCGAATAATGATACCGTCTGTGCCTTTTTTACCAATTCTCCATTGAATAGCTTTCCCGATTTTATCAGCGGGTATTCTATGTGCAAAATCCTTTTTATCAATAGAAAGATGGACTAATTCGTCCTTAAGTGTGTGCTTAATCATGCTTCTACTGTTTGTTCAAAATTTGGTCAGCTACTTTTTGGGCATCTATACAATATTGGTCAGTACCTTGCAAGGTCCATTCGCCTGTTTTTTCGATATAAAATTTTACAGTCTTCTCTATAACTTCTGAATAACCACCGAACGACGTTAGCATATCCTGCACTTCATTGTTGTAAATTTTCTGATCCAAATCGTTGGATTCCACAAGACCCCATTGCTTATTGATACGTTTTGCTTTCTCTTTGCAAACAGGATTTGTTTTTTTAAAGGCCATTAAAAAAAGAGAGAGCGCTTTCGCTTCGGGAGTTGGTTTTTTCATTGTTTTAATTTTAATGAAACAAATTTACGTAATTGGGGCGGGATTGGCTAATGTGGTGTCCAAGCTTGATGCCGTAATTGGCACTTTTCACCGAATTACCCGTACCTTTCGCTCAAGATCAGATAAATGGAATTAGAAGACGGTAATATTCATAAATTTTGGCAATGGTTCGTTAAGAGCGAGAAAGTTATTAAAGAATGCATTGAAAATGAAAATGCAAGACAAAGAGAATTTGTTGTTGATCAAATGAATGAACAGATTCTAGGTCTTGGCGTATTTACTTGGGATATTGGCTTAAATGAAGACGAACGCTGGTTTCTTACGCTTTCCTCCAATGGAAATCCAGACATGCTGGAGTTGAGTCAAGAAATAATGGCTGTTGCACCCAAGCATATGGATTGGCTTTTTTATGCGGGCAAACCGGCAAGAAAATGGAACCGTCAGTTCACGATTTACGACGATTATATGGATGAACAATTCATTGATGCTTCACAGTGGCACTTTCTTATTTTTGAGGATGAAGACGGAATGATAGAACTGGTTATCGAAGCGAAAAATCTTCCTCATTTAGATCCTGAAACTGCCGAGTCCGCAGCTGAGCAATTCGTCGTGCATGAAATAGGGGAGAGAACAAGAATTTTGTATATTTCTTCTATTGTAATAGTTCCAGAGCTCGAAAGCGAAGATGAATCCTCAAAAATTCCAGTTGCGGAATTGAAGGAACATTTAGGCGGGATGATTTAAAAATTGATTAAAGTACTTTCAACGAACTTTCTATTTCGCAATTTCCCCTGAAAGTGAGTCTCCATAAATTTCCGTCGTCTTTTTAAGGTTTTCTGAGAGGGATTTCAACCAATTCATTTGATTGGCGATTAAAAATGCCTCTTGAAGACCATGAAGCGTATCCTTATCTATTTCGGTATTTCCTAGCCGAATATTTTCATCTCTTAAATTTGATAATTCCTGGTATTTTCCCAACAAGGTTTCTTCGGCATATTCAACTGCTTCCTCAGCGATTTTTTCGTTTTGCTGTGTCTGGTCTAAAATGTCTATCGAAGCTTGTAAAGTATTAGCGATTTTTAGAATAAGTTCGTTAAATTCTGCCGAGGCTGGTGTGGTTTTATGATTGATTATAAAATTACTGATAGAGGCAATCGCCGAAATCATGGTCTGGTTAAGTGTCACAATTTCATAAATTAATTGATATTCTTTCTGTTTGGATTTTGGATCTTGGGTCAATCGTTGGAAGGCAGCATTTAAATTACTTATGGCAAGAAAAACCTCTTTCCTAGCTACGTTATAAGAGAGTCTGTTTTTTGCTTTATCTCGATATAACTCCTGCGTCGCTAAAAGATAGTTTTTATTCATGTTTAGAGCATTCAGAAGTACCAGTTTGAGATTGTCGACTTCCCAACTCGGTAAAATCACGTAATTGGCAATGACGGCGATAGTTGCCCCAATAATGGTGTCGACAACCCGGTATTGAATAACTTCAAATGAATTTGGGTGGATTAAGGAATACACAAAGACAATACTAATGGTTATTAATGCAGCTGCTGATTTATAATTCTGCTGAATCAATGAAAATGCCAGTATGAACGAAATAAATGCCAATACCGAATAGACCACTACGTTTTGAGTAATTAATACAATGCCAACTGCAACCGCAGCACCAATCAACGTGCCGATGATGCGATCTTTTGAACGTTCCTTGGTTAGTCCATAACTCGGTCGCATAATCACAGCGATTGTTAGCAAAATCCAATAGGTGTTTTGGATTTCAAAAAATAAACCTAATAGAAAGGCAAATACCATTGCAGCACTTAAACGCAACGAATGCCGGAACATTTTAGATTTTAAACTGAAATTTTGAAAAAAGATACTCAGTCTGTACTCTTGAAGCGTCAGAAATTGGCTGGAATCCTGTCTTTTTAAAGATACTTGTGAGGCATCTTTGACATCGGTCATAACGCGGCGTATAGCCCTGATTTCTTGGAGTAGTTGTTCTTGATAATCATATAAATTTCTCAATACCAAAGCCCCTTTCCGTGCTTGAGGTAATTTTACGACATCAACATAATTTGTGATAGATTCGTTGGCTTTTGTCAATGCATTTAAAAGAATATCTTTATCTGGTATTTTATTGTTTTGAATCAATATTTCGGACAAACGTATGAGCTGGTTGCCCATGATTTTGTTCAGTTCTTTGGCGGCTTGCAGAAATTCCTTACGCTCGCCAAAAATCTCATCAATCATAGTGTAATCTAACTGTTTTGCTTCTATTAGTTCGAAGATGTTAATGGAGGAAATGAAAATCAACAATTGTTTTTCATCAGAACGCGAATGTCCGGAACGCTTTCGTTCTTTAAGGAGCAACTCTCTCAGTGTTTCGTGTTTTTCATTAATGCGATTTTGAAGAACAAAAGTTTGCTTCAGAAGTTCATCTCGTTTGGTTTGCTTAGTCAGTAATTTGGCGCGTAGTTTTAAATATTTACCAATCAAGAGAAGCGTATCTGACAATAGTTGATTCTGATCTTTTTTAGGCGCTAGCATTTGAAAAATAATACTGATTACTAAGTACAAAAGTCCACCAACGCCCATTAAGGAAACATGAATCAAAATTTCAATGGTCGTTTCTTTTTGAATGGCAAATGCTAACACCATTGCCATCAAGCCAGAAAAGGACACCAAAGAGGCTCTAAAACCATAAACTGAAACCAGCGAAACAGCAAAGGAAATGACGGCAAGAGCCGACAATAAAAGAGATAGAAAGGGTTTTGAAAAAAGTATGATGGTCGTCGTAAGCATTATTAATCCAATATTGATTAAAACAGCAATTACTTTTCGCTTCAAACTTCCGGGAATGTCGCTCGGTGCATTTAATAAAACACCAACGACAAGAGCTGGCACGTATTCAAAATAACCTAGAAAATAAAGTACAATGATAGGCAGAGAAATTCCAACTCCAAGACGAATTCCTCGGTTAAAGTTGGACCTTTTTAAAAATAATTCTAGTTGTTTGAGCTTTTCCTTCAATCGTATTTACAATTTGTCTGTAAAGTTAAGGTAATTGCGTTGAAGTGTTTATAGTCCTTTTCAAATTTCAAGTTCTTGTCTCGCGATCTCTTGATTTTCGGCAGGTGGTTTTACTTCCTGAATCGTGTCGTAAATAGCATCAAATACATGCCCATAAGAAGGTTTTAAGTAAATCGAATCACGATCTTAAAATCTAGAAAACAAGTGTTTAGAATAGCAAATCCTTTTCTGGCCACAGTCCTTTCGAGTTGCTAAATATCATACTATAAGCTCACTTTTAGTTGGAATTTGATTTATCGCACGCTCTGCAATTGCCGTTATGGATAAAGATGGATTGACCCCTGGATTTGCAGAAATCATTGAACCATCAATAATATAAAGATTTGTATAGCCAAAAACCTTGTTGTTTTTATCGATAACGCCTTCAGAAGGATTTTCGCCCATCACTGCGCCGCCCAAAATATGGGCAGTTGAAGGAATACCCGCAAGTATTTCTAAGGCAAAAGAGGTGCTCACACCATTTACAGCTTTGCTATATTCTTTTATCAACTGGACGGATTCTTGAATAAAAGGTGTTGGTTTTTTTCCCGTGCTAACAGTCGAGGTCATAAAGCCAAAAATATTCTTTTTGAATCGAAGAGTACTATCCAAGGTTTGCATGAAAAGCAGTACAACTGTTTTTTTTGCCCAACTGTTGACAAAATAAACTTTGAAATACTTAATCGGAGATTTAACCAAAGCACAAATAACTTTCGCCAACCGAATGAAAATATTTTTGCCAGTAACATAGGGCATATGAATTAATTTCCATGCGTTGGAGCCTTCAGAATATCTACAGATTTCGAGATGACTATTTTTATCCGTATCTAAAATACTGCCTATGGCCACACCTTTTGAATAGTTTTTATCTTTCTCAAGACTGGAGACACTCACCAAGGTTTCATTGTTGGTTCTTATGTCTTGACCTAGTCGATCTGAAATATTTGGTAATGAACTGATTTTTAAATTAAGTAGAAGTTTTATGGTGCCTAGCACTCCTCCTGAAAAAATAACACCCTTGCTCGTTATTTTCCTTTTTCTTGAAATGAATTTTGTACTTGTTTTTATGAGTATTTCGTAGCCATTTTCTCCATTGTTTGTGTTGATTGGTCTCACATCATACACTTCATGTTCGGCCAATATTTCAGCTCCGTCTTTTTGAGCCAAGTACAGATAGTTTTTGTCCAAGGTGTTTTTAGAATTATTTCTGCATCCAGTCATACAAGCTCCACAATAATTACAACCCTTTCTTTCTGGGCCTTCACCTTCAAAATAAGGATCCGCCTTGGTGACATTTTCTTCTCCGAAATAAATAGCAACGTTGGTGGCGTTGAATTTATCCTCCATATTGAGTTTTTGAGCCACTTTTTTGAGCCCAAGATCACCAGCAAATAATTTTGGGTTTTTGGAAGCACCAAGCATTTTTAAAGCTTCTTGATAATAGGGAACAAGTTCGGTTTCCCAATCGTTCAATTTACTCCAACTGCCGGTTGTGAAAAATGCTGATTTTGGTATTGGTAAAGTGTTTGCGTATACTAATGATCCTCCACCAACACCTGTTCCTGAAAGAACTGCGACATGCTTGAAGATAGTTAGTTTCATAATGCCAAAAAAGCGCAAACCAGGAAACCAAAGCCATTTTCTAAAATTCCAATTGGTCTTAGGAAAATCTTCGGCAGCAAACCATTTTCCCTTTTCAATAACCAAAACCTTATATCCTTTTTTTGATAAGCGCAAGGCACTAACCGAACCTCCCAAACCACTTCCTATAATGACATAATCGTACTCCATCTTCTTTGTCTATTCGCGTTTTTATACCTCTTTAGACTTCCGTATTTTCTTCCAGATCGTTTTGCTGTTGCACAGATTATTCCCGTACTTTCAATTCGCATTGAATGAACAAAGGAAACCTCATTCGCGCCAATGAATCTTTTGTTCCTAGGATAATGGATTGTCCATAATGCGCCTCGGAAATGAATCTTCCGTCGATTTAAAATAGATAATGTTCATCACTAATTTCATCGGGAACTGTTTCAACTAGCCACTGCAAATAACGAATATTATTCAAGTGCTTATTGATATCTGTATTGTATCCATTTATTTTGAATTTTAATTCATAATCTGGGTGTTCAACCGCTGCAATTTTTTTCGAAATATTTGTATTAACACTTGTTTCGGAACAGAAATACCATTTTTCTTTGATTTCATCCAAAATTGGAGTGGGTCTTCTTTTGTCAATATCGAAAAATACCCATAATCCCTTTGCTCTACCTATGATAGTGTTTTGTTCATCGTCGATAATATTCTCTCCTGTTCCTTTAATTATGGAGTAGTTTGACAACCACGTTCTAATCGTTATTTTTTCTTTGTATCGTGGATACCTTTCCATTTTCATGACGCCAGAAACTAAAACCCACCCTCTATTTTGTTGAGCTAATTGATATAAACTCTTATTGATAGAATGACTATGTTTTGCTGCTGTTTCTTCCAAAAACGTCAGCATACTCGATGGTGATGCGACACCAATTTCGTTCATTTCGAAATACCTTAACTCGAATTTCTTGTCGAAATAGTTTTTAATCATCCTATTTTTTGCTGTTTATTTAGATTTTATTGGATGAAGCTTGACGAATGTATAGCGCAACTTTAAATTTTATTTTGAAGATATATAAACTCAGTTATTTCTTTGTAATGTTTATTCCAAGGAAACAAATATTGCCCCATCATTGCTACATGTTTTTTTGGTAGATAATTGATCTCAACATTTGGCTGATATTGATTCAACTTTTCGACAAAATCTTTATTCGATGATATAATAGAAGGAAATGATTTTGTGCCCACGTAAATCAAAAATGGTGGTATTTTTTTGGATAAAAAATTAATTGGTGAAGCATCTTTCCAATTGTCCTGATTTTCGGTCCAAGTTACATCATAGTTGTGGTCTTTCTTTGGAGGATATTCTTTTAGATAAGAATACATATCCAATCCTGCTGCATCGTTCAGGATAATACCTTTAATTATTTTCGTATTTTCTAAATATTTGGGATTCGTGCCAACAAGGGCTATTAAATGGCCACCAGCCGAATGTCCCATAAGAAATATTTGGTCTGGATTTCCGTTATATTTAGAGATGTTTTCATTTGTCCATTTGATGGCTGCAGCAACCTCTCTTGCCATGGTATTGTAGTTTCCTTTGGGACTTAAAGTATAATTAGGAATTACAGTTAGGATTCCTTTTTTAGCAAAATGTCGGCCTAAAAATTTGTACATATCCTTATTCCCTTTATTCCAATAACCGCCGTGAATGAAAACAATTACAGGCTTTTTTTCAGAATCATGCGCTTGAAAAATAGTTAGCTTAGGAAAAGATTCAACTATTGCAACAGATTTGGTTAAATATGGAATGTCGTTTATTTTTTTTGATGCACAACTGGCCAAAAAAAACGCACTATATAACAATATTAGAATTCTAAAAGGTTCAATCATAACTGTTTGATATTTATTTAGTTCGCTGATTTCAATCTTATTCTTTGATTTGAACCTGCGATTCGGAACTATTTATTGTACTATAAAACGAGTTTGAGTTGAACTTTCCGCAGTGCGCAGATTGAACGCGTAAATTCCAGGTGCTAGATTATCAAGTAAAATATTCATAGTTTGACTCAAAACCTCACCTCTATTAACTACCGTTCCAGTCATCGAAATAATTTGATAATTCGTTCCGGGAACAAAAGCGTTAACTTTTAGTTGAATACTACCATTGCAAGGATTTGGGAAAATTTGGTAAGCATTATTTCCTTGTGCTATCTGTTTATTAACTGAAGCGATAGAAGAGCAGTTTATATTTAACAAGTAGTTGGAAGCGGTTGGAGGAGTATTGAGCACTAAAGGGCAATAACAGGTATCACCTACTAAAAAATTCTTTAACCAAGCAATGGCAATTTTCCCAACATATTCGCTGCCGCCATTGGGGTTATTCGCTACGGAATGGTCTCCCGATGCGATTTCAAATAGCATTTTATGCGTAGAAGAAGGTGTGTAATTGTAATGCACGTTTGCGTGAGAAGCGGGTGGAGCGACGCCATCATTTTCACCGCTAAAAAATAAAATAGGAACGGGATGATTAAGTGTTGCAGGCGTTAATTGATTCGGATTTAGCCATGGACAAAGCGCCATAACAGCTTTTAACGTTGTATCCATTCTTGCAGCAAGTTGAGCGCCCCCGCCGCCCATTGACCAGCCACCAACAGCAAGTTTAGTTATATCAAGATTACCTAGAAGAGGAGAGCCTGATCGACTATTCTCGCCTTTCAATGTAATTAATGCATCCAACAAAGCATCTCTTCTGTCTTCTGGCTGGTCGAAGAGACTATTTGTTCCAATCGTCATCGCGACAATACCATGAGAAGCCAAAAATGGTCCCCAGTTCTGGATGGACGATTGCGCAGATACATAACCGGGAACAATAGCCATTCCTGAAAAAGGAGGCGTTGCATTCGTCGGGTAGTAGATAGTTGCTCCATTATACCCAGGGCCATTTCTAATTCCGCCAGATTCTGTTAAAGAATTGTATGTGTATTCCCCAGGATTGCCAATTGAATCTAGTATAAGTGGTCCACAACCTTGAGCAAAGGTAAAATTAAGGCTACTAATCAGCGCGAAAAGAAAGAGGATTATTGTAGAGAAAATAGTTTTTTTTATCATAAATAAAGCTATAAATTTTGTTTAAAAAATTGATGCTAAACACATTAATTTATCTAAAAAGAACTGATTGAAAGGTTTATCTTAATTATTCCACCTTCACACAAGAAATAGAGGAGTCATTAAATACTTTTTAGCGATACAAATATGTTCATTAGTAAAAATAGCAAGAATTTCAAATTAAACCTACACTGTTTGTATTAACTGTGATTTTTTTGATAAGAGTTATTTCAATGGTTTTCAGATACTAAATATGAGTTCTTCACAAAATAAAATGGAACACAAAAATTAAGGTGCTAACAATTGGAGTAATTAAGAATGGTAAAAACCAAAAGGCATTTTACCGCAGCAATTGCACATGACCAGAGATAACTTTGTTTAAAATCTGTTCGCTGCTGTACTTTAGTTTATAAATGTAAACACCTTGGGGCGCCGTTTTGCCTTGATAGGTTCCATCCCATTGTGCATCTGGGTCATTTGATTCCCAAATCATTTCGCCCCAGCGGTTGTATATTTTTAGATTGAAGGCTATGAACGAACAATCGTGCTTTGGACCATATGAATTGTTGAATTCGTCCTGGTCGGGAGTAAATGAATTGGAAAGATAGACAAAGCAGGAACATTCTTTGTCTTCAATACTAACCGTATCTCGGGAGCTTCCGCATTCATTCGATAATTGAAGCGAATAAATACCAAATGAGTATACCTGAATTTGGTTGTCGGTACTTCCTGTATTCCATAAAAAAGTACCCTGATCAGCACTTTGATTGGTGATTAAAAGTTGACTAAATTCGCAAATAATGAGATCTGGACCTAAATCAGCGAGAGGAGTTGATTTCATTTCGATTGAAATCTGGTCAGAGAAAAGACAACCTTCCATCGTTGTTGAAGCCGTGTAAGTTCCTGTTTGGGTAACCAAATAATTATCTGAAATTGTCTGGTCTTGCCATTGGGTTTGTGAATTAGGGAGATTAACGCTAATCGAAATTTCTGGCATATCACAAACAATCGTATCATTTCCTAAATAACCGATTGGTGGCACAAAATAAGTAACCGTAACTGTGTCGCTGATTGTTTCACATGAATTCGTGACATCAACAAAATATTGACCCGTTTGCGTGACGTCGTAGAAAGCAGTTGTATCTCCATTTTGCCATAAATAAGAGGAATTTAGAGTGCTTGCATCAAAAGTTGTCGTTTCTCCTGGGCATAACCAAAGGTCGGGACCAAGATCGAGAGAAATAGGCACAATGTAATTGATATTAATTGTATCTCTTTTTTTGCAATTGCCAAGTGTTGAAAGTTCAACCCAGTAGGTTCCTTGTTGTGTTACGTTATAAGTTGAGTCGGTCGAACTGTCCTGCCATAAATAGGAAACGGCAGTACTCGTAGCGTCTAGAAGAAATGTTTCGTTGATACACAATAAAGTGTCACTGCCCAGATTAACCATTGGGATGGAATCGTACGTTACGTGAATTGTATCGGTAATGCTGCAATTTGAATCTGAAATGGTAGTCCAATACGTTCCTGCTTGCGTTACTAAGAAAGTAGCGTTATTCGAATTGTCTTGCCATACATACGTGGCATTTAAACTATAGGCATCTAGTAATAAGTCTTGCCCTGGACACAAAATTGTATCTTGCCCAAGATCTAGATTGGGTGGATAATTTATGTTAACTGTAAAGGAGGCTGTATCTATAGTTCCGTAAACGAGGTAAGTTGTTGGGATAGTTGGAGCAACGGTCAAAATAGAATCCGTGGAAAGAACGATATTTGGATATAAGCTATCCACCCAAGAAAAGATGGAATCGTTAATTGCTGTGAGTGTAATTGAATCACCGAGACATACAGCAGGGCTGCCAATTATATCTATGTTGGGATTTAAATCTATGATTGCAAGTTGGTCTATAAAGTAATAGCTACTTATGCTACCCGTGTATGGTGCTTGATAAACAACGGTCGTATTTGCATCGGTATAAAAATTCCCGATAGTGAGATGGGTATAGGTCTGGTCGGCAAGGTAGGTATAGGTAAAACTTTGCCAAGTGGTTGACCAAACTTGCCCAGGAATTTCAATTTGAGGCATGCCAATACCACCTAAAGGTGCGTTTAAGTTTTGATTTAATGCGGATGTAGAGAATCCCAGTCCTACACGATTGCTACTAAACCCCGAGCTGTAAAAACCGTTGGAAGAAGCCAAAGGAGTTCCATTCGATAAATGAAATGAAACTGAATATGTGTGCCCAATGATCATTGGTGTGGACAACTGAACGGTTATATACTCACGGAAATTGGATGAAGTAGAAGTAGTCGAATAAGTCAAAAACCCCATTATTGCATTGCCCGAATGAGGTGAAATATTCGTCCAAGCACTGTTTGGAAGGTGCGAACCAAATAATCCCGATGTATGATAATAATCCGGCGTTGTGGAAGGGCTATTTGCATTTCCCCAACCTACACATTTATAAAATTGTGTAGTATTATTGGGTAAAGAAGTGTAAATTTCAAAGTCACCATTGGGTACTATGTTCTGAGCGAAAATGATTGGGCTAATTGATAAAAAAATAATATTTGGCAGAAGACTTTCATTTTTTCAAAACGTAAAGTTAATTTATTAATTTGGCGCAAGATAGACACTTTACATCTAAATACAATATTTAAAATATGCTAACCAGTTTTTCTGGGGTGAAGAGGCTTTACAAATCAATTTGATTTCTTGTCGCATATTCCTACTTGTTTTCGATGATAATTATTTTACCGCTCAATAAGCTGTAATCTCGCTAATCACATGCGTCACAAAAATCAAAGTACTGACAATGTCGCACCACATTCTCTTAATTATAATTCCTTGCGATTGCTTTACGGCGTTTTATCTACTTTGGCCATTTTACGGTTTCATTATCAATAAAAAGAGGTCCCCATTGTACTTCATTTAAAGAATCGTCGTCAAACCAAAAGTTTAAACCCAACGATTCAGATGAGATTAATCCGTGTGAAGGGTTTTCAATGGTGGATAAGTCCTCGAATTCGAGATCATCAATTCCTTTTTCTTCGAGTATAGTTTTCAGTTCTTTCTTTGACAAACCAACAGGACAAAAGTCGCGGAATTTGTAGTTTTCAGAACTTATGGAAATTGTCACGAGTCGCCAATCGTCTTCTTGATCAAATCCAAGTGATAATTCTAATTCGTCATAGTGCCAGCTTTCAGTTAAGTTTTCCTCGTCTTCCGTGAATGAGAAATTTTCTTTTTCCTCTGGTTCACCGATAATTGATTCTACTTCATTTCTTGTTAAACCGAATTTTAAGTTACCAAGTCCTTGACCTTCTTCGATTGTATCTATATTGTATTTAGCCATTTTCATCGATTTTGCTCCTTATGATTTTGCATTTGCATTTTTTTAAACAGATTTCCAAAAATAAAGAAAAATTGGGTTCTAGTCTTTACAAATGTTTTTCTATTTCTTCTTGTAGCGCTGGGTCAGATGGTCTTTTGGCATTTGCATCAATTATCTTTCCGTTTTTATCAATTAAGATGAATCTTGGAATTCCTCGAACAGAATAATCCTTGAAAAAAGAAGTTTCCTCGGTAGGAGCAAAAAGTTGGAGACCACCTAGATTTTTCTCTTTGATTGTCTCTTTCCGACGTTCCTCCTTGTCTTCTGTACAAATGCTGACAAACTGAATATCTCTGTCTTTAAAGAGTTCTTCCATTTTCGCTAAACTTGGTATTTCTTTTATACAAGGTAAGCACCAAGTTGCCCAAATGTCGATATAAACTAACTTTCCTTTTAAGTCGGACAGCGAAACTGTTTTCCCATTGATATCATTTAATTCAAAAAGTGGGGAAGGGGCGCCTTTTTCCGTTTTTTTTAACTTGTCGTATGTTTCCTTTACTTCGCTTAAATATTTTTTGTTAATTAAATAGGGCTTAATTTGATTGTAAACGGTGTCAATGTTTTTAGCATTGTTTAACTCCCATTTACCAACTTTATAAAGTAATTCTTGTCGTATTAGTTTGTTTTTAACCTCCTTTTTAATTGTTTGGACGTAGGCTAAAGTATAATCAATATCTTGGTCGTTGATAGTGGTTTTTGCAAAAGTGGTTCTCAGTAAAAATGTTCGAATATAAGATAGATACTCTAGAGAAATTAAAAGTCTTTCATCTGAGAGATCAACGTTTACAAAAGCATTCGGGAAATTTTCAGAAACTTTAAAGGCACTATTACCTGTGACAAATTGATTCATTTTTTCGTAGTTCGCATATTTTTCTAATTTTTCATAGTCAAGTGCTTTGGATTCAAGGTAAAAAAAACCATTGTCTAATTTCTTGGTCTTTTGTAAGTAGTTTTTTTGAACAAGCTGCAAAGAATCGGTGAGTTTTAGAAATGTGCTCTCATCAAGTTTCGCGTAGTAGCCGTAATAATTTAGCTGACCAAAACTCTCCGTTAAAAGCGCCTTTTTTGCGAGGTAGTTATTTTCATTAGCACCTTTTCCTTGGTATTTTATAGATTCATCAAATTCCGCGGTATTCAGGGTTAATCTCAAATCAAAATTAGGCTTTAAATAGATTTTTATGCCTTCATCACCGTTCACCAATCGGTAATAGCCTTCGGGCAATTTGAGTGTATCTCTAAACGAATTATTCTTATTTAAAATAATAGATTGAACTAGATCTTGATTTTTATCTAAAAGGTTTAAAGTGTCGGAAATAGGATTTTCAATTTTCCCTGAAAACAAGATGTGCTGAGTAATCTTGCTTTTTTGTCCAAAAGAATTAAAAGTGCTGAGTAGAATGATCAGTAAAGCTGATTTTGTCATTATTTTGAATTTTTATTGTTACTACAAATGCTTTTACTAGACCTCGAACACTATACTACTCTAAAAATGGATTGTTCTTTCTTATGCCAAACTATTTACCCGATAATTCTCGCTTAAAAAAGTTCAATTTTCATAGCTTAAATATAAAAAGAATAAAGTTCAAATGAATATTCTTGATAAGAAAGAGTTAATCGTCTAAGGATTCGCCTATTTTAAATCCTTCTAAAAGCTGAACTTGCCATTTGTCAGCCAAACAAAAGTTATAACAATCCATTTTTTTTTGAGTTTGCTTATTTTTTCTTTGAACAAGCATAATCGCTTGAAAAATTACTGGATTGTGAACTACTGCCATAACTAACGTAAAGTGAATCATTTTTAAATTGAGTCTGAAAATATTTTTGGAATGAACCTTCTTCGTATTTATTTTCTCTCTATAATGAATCGATATGAATTTTTTTGTCTAAAATGAGCAGGTACTTTTTGTCCTGGGTAATAGTCAATTCTGCACTGTAAGTGGTGTCAGTGGAATATTGGTTCATAAGGTAATATTTACCATGTACTTTGCAGGAATAAGTCCCAGAAAGTTTTTTAGCATGGTCTTTATCGCAGCTCGAAAAGAGAGTGCAAAGGGCAAGGAACAACAGTGATGATTTGAAACAGTTTTTCAGCATTTATGCTTTTCGGTTCTTAATCGATAAATTGAAATTCTCAGATAATCAAATCTAGTAAATTTTACGCTTCACAGAAATTAAAGTAAAAAAATCAATTTCGGAAACCGATTATTGTGAATCAAATATGAAAAATTCAACTAAAGATAAAACCTACAGCTCAAGCGATTCGCCCATTTTTAAATAAGTCTCAAAGCCAGCCTTCGTATTGGTCAAAATATCAGCTGCCAAACTTACTTTTCCTTTTTCGAATAAAACAACAGTAGTCGAACCGCCAAAAGCAAAATAACCTTTCTCGTCGCCTTTTTGTACAGAACAGTTAGGTTCGTACGTATTAATAATGGTTCCTGTAAGCGTCGCGCCGACATCCATCGTAAGAACGAAACCAAAATCTTCGGTTTCTTGAATGCAATACGTCCGCTTGTTCTCTAAGAAAATACGCAAATTCTTTTGCAAGGCCAAAGGAGAAACAGAATAGTATGAACCTTTGATTACTGTGTCGGAACCAACTTTTCCAGTGCAAGGAAAATGATAACGGTGATAATCAACTGGTGCTAAACGAACAATAACCATCGATCCGCCTCGGTATTTGTTTGCTAATTCGTCGTTTTGGAGAAAAGATTTTAAGTTAAACTCTGAACCTTTGATGAAGAATTTTTGTGTGTCTGAAATTTCCTGGAAAGCCAAAACTCTTCCGTCGGCTGGAGAAACAAATCCTTCGCCTATTGGTCGGAATTGAGATTTAATTTTTCGGTAAAAGAAATCGTTGAAATGTTTGAACCCACTTTCTGGAATTACGTAGGGCGACATGTCCATTTCATATTGTTCAATGAAAGGTTGAATTTTGCTTTTACTCAAAGAGGAAGACATATATTTTCCGAAAGCAGCCGAGAAAAACTTGCGTTTTACCATGAGCCATAAACCCAATTTCCCAAAAGGTCCACCATAGAGAAAATTCAAAAAGCCAGCACCAGGCGTAGCCTCAATCAACTCGTTTCCTTGACGGTCACGGTATTTAATAGGATTGTTCGCACTCATAAAATTACAAGAATAATTTTTCGTCCAAATTCAACCATTCTAACGTAGAGTGACTGAAAATATTCTGTTGCACTTCTTTCGTTAAATCACTGTCTTCGATGAATTTTCCAATTTCCAAATCTCCCAAGGGAAAAGGATAATCTGATCCTAAACAAACACGTTTACTGCCTTGCATGTTCAAAATATATTTCAAGGCGTCAATATCGTGCGTGATGCAATCCACCCAAAACTTCCCGAGATATTCTCTTGGGTTAATCGCATTGTCTATTGCTACCAAATCCGGCCGACAATTGAAACCGTGCTCTACGCGACCAAGTGTTGGCAAGAATGACCCACCAGCATGCGAAAAACAAATTCTCAAATTTGGTAAGCGTTCCAAAATACCTCCAAATATCATCGAACAAACCGCTCTTGAAGTTTCAGCTGGCATTCCCACCAACCAAGGCAACCAATATTTTTCCATAGAATCGAAGCCCATCATTTGCCAGGGATGTATCATTACAGCCATGCCCAACCGTTCACAAGCTTGGAAAAATGGAAAGAATTCGTCTTCAGAAAGATTTTTGTCGTTGATGTTCGAACCAATTTGTACGCCAACTAATCCTATAGATTTTGCACGTTCCAATTCCTTTATAGCAGCTTCTGTATCTTGCATAGGAACTGTCGCTAAACCGATGTAATTTTTCGGGTAACGAACTACTAAATCGGCAATATGATCATTTAAATATTTCGACAATTCTATACAATCCGACACCTTCGCCCAATATGAAAACATTACGGGAATCGTGCAAACAACTTGGACCTGCGTGTTGAATTTTTCGTAATCTGTAACTCTAATATTTTCGTCCCAGCAATTTTCTTCAATACGACGGAAGAATTTTCCACCTTGCATCATGTCGGCGGTGCCATTTTCGTTGTGTTCCAAGAATATAAAATCCCCATACCCAAATTTATCAGTCCAATTCGGTAAGTTTTTCGGAATTATATGGGTGTGCATGTCGATTTTAAGCATTCTTATCCTTTTTCTTGCGAAGATAATGATTTCGAGATTAGTTATTATCAAATGATTGAGAATAGCGATGTGAGATTAGAAAGCAGAAAAGATTAAATCTCTATTCTCAGCTCTCGAATCTCTGTTCTCAAATATGATTATCTTTAAGCAAAAATTAAGTTAATGGCACAAAAACCATCCATTCCAAAAGGAACGAGAGACTTTTTACCAGCGGAAGTGGAACGTAGAAATTACCTTTTTGAAACGATAAAAAAAGTCTTCAAAAAGTACGGATTTGGTCCAATTGAAACGCCTAGTTTTGAACTTTCTTCCACCTTGATGGGGAAGTACGGAGAAGAAGGTGATCGTCTGATTTTCAGAATATTAAACTCGGGTGACAAAATGCTAAAAGCCGATACGGAAGCTTTAGCAAATAAAAATTTACCCCGTTTTGCGAATTCCTTGGCGGAAAAAGCATTGCGCTACGATTTAACTGTTCCTTTTGCGAGATTCGTGGTGCAGCACCAGAATGTGTTGACGTTTCCTTTTAAACGTTACCAAATCCAGCCTGTTTGGAGAGCTGATCGTCCACAGCACGGTCGTTATCAGGAATTTACGCAGTGCGATGCCGATGTAGTTGGAAGTGATTCATTGGTTCACGAAGTAGATTTGATTTTTATCTTCGATGAGGTTTTGTCGACTTTGAAAATTCCAGATTTCTCTATTAAAATCAACAACAGAAAGATATTGAGTGGAATCGCTGAAATAAGTGGTGAAGCAGAAAAGATTATTGATATCACTGTGGCAATCGATAAATTGGACAAAGTAGGTGAAGAAGGAGTTGTCAAAGAATTAACCGAAAAAGGAGTTTCCGCAGAAGCAATAGAAATTATCAAACCTTTATTTACTCTGCAAGGTGACAACCGTTCGTGTTTGGCAACGATGAAAACCATGTTAGCGAAGAGCGAAATTGGTTTGAAAGGAATCGAAGAATTGGAATACGTTTTGGATAAAGTTGATTTATTGGGTTTATCTCAAGCAAAATTAGAATTCGATGTTACGTTGGCAAGAGGATTGAACTATTACACTGGAGCGATTTTCGAAGTGAAAGCAAATGGCGTTAAAATGGGAAGTATATGTGGTGGAGGTCGTTACGATGATTTGACAGGTCTTTTTGGAATGAAAGGCATGTCGGGAGTTGGTATTTCTTTTGGTGCCGATCGTATTTATGATGTTTTAAATGAATTGGACTTGTTTCCAAAAAACTTGGGTCAAAACGTTGATATTCTTTTTGTAAATTTTGGCGAATCGGAACAAGATTTTTGCCTTCCTTTGTTGAAACAGTTGCGCAAGTTGAATGTAGCCTGCGAAATATATCCGAGTTCTGTGAAAATGCAGAAACAAATGAAATATGCAAACGACAAGAATATTCCATTTGTGGCAATTGTCGGAGAAAGTGAATTGGAATCAGGAAATATAGTTTTGAAAAATATGGAAACAGGCGAACAGGAAAGCCTCTCCAAAACTCAATTGATAGCAAGATGGCAGAAATAATTGAATTTGAAATCACAGATAAATGGTTGACATTGGATCAATTGGAGGAAATTATTGCCAGTGGTGTCCAACTCAAATTAAGTGCAAAATCCAAGGCAGCTATTGAGAAATGTCGCAAGTATTTGGACGATAAAATGAAGTCTGGAAAAGGATTGATTTACGGCATTAACACAGGATTTGGTTCCTTGTGCAATACCGCTATTTCTAAAGAAGATTTATCAACTTTACAAAGCAATTTGGTTCGCTCACACGCCTGTGGAATGGGCGAAGAAGCTTCAAAAGAAATTGTTAAACGCATTCTTTTATTAAAAATATTGGGACTTTCGAAAGGTCATTCAGGAGTTCAATTAGCTACAATAGAACGTTTAATCTTCTTTTTTAACAACAAAATTTTCCCCGTAATTTATACCCAAGGAAGTCTTGGTGCATCTGGTGATTTGGCTCCTTTGGCACACATGAGTATGCCTTTGCTCGGCGAGGGTGAAGTTTGGGTTGGCGACAAACGAATGAGCGGCAAAAAAATGAGCATGCACTTTGAATTGGAACCAATTGTATTGCAATCCAAAGAAGGTTTGGCTTTGTTGAACGGAACACAATTCATGAGTGCTTATGCGAGTTACTGTGTTGCTAACGGAAAAAAATTATGGTCGCAATTCAATTTAATTGCAGCCATGTCTTTGGATGCTTACGACGGAAGGATAAATCCTTTTCAATCGAATGTTAACGGTATTCGTCAGCAAGAAGGTCAAAAGGAAGTGGCAAGTATTTTCCAAAACTTGATGACAGGTAGCGAAATCATAAAACGCAAAAAAGAGCACGTGCAAGATCCGTATTCTTTTCGTTGTATTCCTCAAGTTCATGGAGCAAGCAAAGATTCTATTGATCATTGCGCTAAAATTGTTGAACGCGAAATCAATGCCGTTACAGACAACCCAACGATTTTTCCAGAAGAAGACGATATCGTTTCTGCAGGAAATTTCCACGGTCAACCACTGGCTTTAATATTGGATTTCTTGGCTATTGCAATGGCAGAGATGGGAAGTATATCCGAACGAAGAGTGTATAAATTAATTGGAGGAAGTAGAGGTTTGCCCACATTTTTGGTTGCTGATCCGGGATTGAATTCCGGTTTCATGATTCCACAGTACACAGCAGCTTCTATTGTTTCGCAAAATAAACAATTGTGCACGCCAGCATCCGTTGATACTATAGATTCAAGTAACGGACAGGAAGATCACGTAAGTATGGGCGCCAACGCAGCAACGAAACTGTTTCGTGTTATTGAAAACTGTTACTCTATTCAAAGTATTGAGCTTCTGAATGCTGCGCAAGCATTGGAATTTAGAAGACCATTGTACTCAAGTGATGCTGTAGAAAAATTACACCAAAAATTCCGTAAGAAAGTTAGTTTCATGAGCAAAGACGAGTATCTTCACGAAAAAATGGCAACTAGTTTCGAATTTGTAAAATCATTATAAAAATTAAAAATGGACGAATACCTAGACGATAACATGAACAATCAAAAAGAGAGACCACAAACGCTTTTGGTATTGTGCATCTTGAGTTGGACTTCTATAGGTTTTTCTTTGATAACAAGTGTTGTTTCGTTTTTTAGAGGACCAATTTCACCGGAAAGAATGGAAGAAGCGAAAGGTGATATGTTGAGTTTAATTAGTGAAGCTACAAGTTCTGGAATGGAGTCAATTGCAGACATTTTCAGTAAGTTACAACACATGACAGAGGTTTATAACGCGAATCATTATTCATTCTACGGTCTGAGTATAATCGTCTTATTAGTTGGTTTAGGTGGAGTAGTATGGATGTTCTTGGGAAAAAAACAAGGTTTCCATTTGTATATTGCCTATTCACTATTGAGCGTTATTCAAATTTATTTATTCTTAGTCCCAGCCGAAATACCTAGTGTCTTGACGCTATTTGGCTTGTTATTTTCAGGCTTATTCATTTTTCTTTACTCAAGAAATTTGAGTTGGATGAAGTAAGTAAGACGGAACTATTAAAAGATAGTGTAATCCCCCAATTTTCAGGAAATTGGAGGATTTTCTTATAAAAAAGAGTAATTCTCTAACTCATAAGTTAATATTCTTAAATTCATCCAAATCAAGGCTTTCAAGAAGGTTCTCTCAATTCTAAAATACCTATCTTTGCAAGAAAATTGGAAGATATTCTATGATAACAGTAAACAATTTATCCCTGCAATTTGGAAAACGTGTGCTTTTTGATGACGTGAATTTAAAATTCGTTGAAGGCAACTGCTACGGAGTTATCGGTGCGAATGGCGCTGGTAAATCTACTTTCTTGAAAATACTGACAGGCGATCAAGATCCGACAAAGGGTCATATAGCCTTGGAACCAGGAAAGCGTATGGCGGTTTTATCTCAAAATCATCAGGAATTCGATGAATTTCAGGTTTTGCAAACTGTTATTATGGGCCACAAACGCTTGTTTGAAATCATGCTGGAAAAGGATGCTTTGTACGCAAAAGTTGATTTTACAGAAGCAGATGGAATGCGTACAGGCGAATTGGAAGGTGAATTTGCAGATTTGGAAGGTTGGAATGCTGAAACGGATGCGGCGACTTTATTGTCCAATTTAGGAATTGAGGAATCTCGTCATTATACGTTAATGGGCGATATGCCGAGCGAATACAAAGTACGTATCCTTTTGGCACAAGCACTTTTTGGAAACCCTGATTTATTGGTTCTCGATGAGCCTACCAATGACTTGGATTTGAAAACAGTCAGTTGGTTAGAAGATTTTTTATTGGACTTTAAAAACACAGTGATTGTCGTATCGCACGATAGACATTTCTTGGATACGGTTTGTACAAACATTTGCGATATCGATTATAGTAAAATTAATTTGTACACAGGGAACTATACTTTCTGGTACGAATCATCTCAATTAGCGGCGCGTCAGCGTTCAGATAAAAACAAAAAAGCAGAAGACAAAAAGAAAGAATTACAAGACTTTATTTCTCGCTTCTCTGCCAATGCTTCGAAATCAAAACAAGCAACATCTCGTCGTAAAATGTTGGATAAATTAGATTTAGATGAAATTCAGCCCTCATCACGTCGATATCCAGGAATTAATTTCAATGCGGATCGTGATCCAGGAAATCAAATTTTAACGGTTGAGAATCTTTCTGCGAAACACGAAGGACAATGGTTGTTCAAAGATTTGAATTTCACTTTGAACAAAGGCGATAAGGTGGCGATTTTGTCAAAAAATTCGGTCGCAATAACAACTTTCTTTGAAATATTAAACGGTAATAAAAAACCAGAAACAGGAACTTTTACTTACGGAACGACTATTACAAAGGCTTATTTGCCAAACGAAAACCATACTTTCTTTGAGGATAAAACCAGTTTGATCGATTGGTTGCGTCAATACGCACAAACGGATGAGGAAAAAGAAGAAGTGAACTTGCGCGGATTCTTAGGAAGAATGTTATTTTCCGGAGAGGAAGCTTTAAAATCAGCGAATGTACTTTCTGGAGGTGAAAAAGTGCGTTGCATGTTGTCTCGAATGATGTTGGCAAAAGCAAATGTCTTGATGTTGGACGAACCAACCAATCACTTGGATTTGGAATCTATTACAGCCTTAAACAATGGCATGCGCGATTTCCCGAGCAATATACTCTTTACATCACATGACCACGAATTGACCAATACAGTTGCCAATCGTATCATTGAATTAACACCAAATGGTTTCATGGATAAAATGATGCCTTACGATGCTTATTTGACTGATGATAAAATTGCTCAGTTACAAGAAGAAATGTACGCTTAGATTTAAGTTCAACAAATTGCGGGCTGTAAAATCAATGCTTTTTATCAAGAAAAGTAATGAGAGAAGATTTTTAACTTTAACGGTAAATTGAAGCGTGCTAAATAACCAAAATAGTGTTGATGAAACTATAACGATGCGCGAATTTATTTGGCAACACAAGCTTATTTGTTTTTTTAGAAATATTGATTTCCCCGGTTTTCGTAAGCTTTCTTTGTTGTTGCCTAAATGGCTTTTGCCGGAAGTGGAAAAAGTAGGTGAGCATATCCTTGTCACTCCGGCTGGATTAAAGTTGTGGATCAATCCGTCAAAAGATCAAGGCGTAGAAAGAAGTCTTTTTGAAACAGGAACTTATGAGCGTGGGACGCTTGATTTCATGAAACGGTTCCTCAACTCAGGAGATACTTTTGTGGACGTCGGCGCAAACATTGGTTTGATGTCTATGGTTGCCAAAAAAGCGGTTGGTAAAAGCGGCAGAGTTTGGGCATTTGAGGCCAATCGCAATACATTTGATATTCTTGAAAAAAACCTTACTCTCAATCAATACGATGAAGTCTTGTGTTTCGAATGTGGACTCGGAGCGAAAAGAGAGACGAAGCTGTTATTTGACAATTTGTCTATCAATCGTGGAGCAGCGTCAACAGTTTTTGAGGGGAAAAATGCGAAATCAACAGAAATTTCTATTCTTACATTGGATGAGGTTGCCAATCAGCAAGAAATAATTCCATCCATGATTAAAATTGATGTGGAAGGAATGGAAGAGGAGGTTTTAATAGGAGCAGAGAGCGTTATAAAAAATTATAGGCCCATATTAATTGTTGAATTTTCTGCTGAAAGAGGTGATAATTCGAGAGAAAAAGTCTACAACAAAATTCTATCTTTAACGGATTACAAATTTTTTAAATTAAAAGGTTCCAAAGAACGTTCTTCCAAATTATTGGAAATTAAGACAATGCAAGATTTGCCTGTCGACGATAATGTTTTTTGTTTGCCAATAGAAAAGCTTGAAAAATGAAAGTTCAATACACTTTAAGCGGCCAACAAGCCTATCAGCAATACATTCATATCGAGGTAAGCATACCAGTTAGTGGAGATCAAACTTTAGTGTATTTGCCAACTTGGCGTCCAGGTCGCTATGAACTGGGCAACTTCGCTAAAAATATAAAACACTTTCAAATATTTGGTTTAGATAATAAGCAAGTTAAATTCCAGAAAATACATAAAGCTGTTTGGGAAGTTGAAACGACGGGACAATCGAATATTCGTGTCGTTTATAAATATTATGCAAATGAATTGAATGGTGGAAGTACTTTTCTTTCAAACGAGCAATTGTATGTCAATCCAGTGAACTGTTTCGTTTTCACAGATGAGACAAAGGAATTACCTATCGAGGTAGATTTGAAAGTGCCATCGAATTATGAAATTGCTTGTAACTTGAAATCCGATGGACATAAGTTGTATGCAAATGACTTCGACCAAATGGCTGATTCTCCATTTATTGCTTCAGCTACTTTAGAGCATCAGTCCTATGTTGTAGCAAATACGACGTATCATTTATGGTTTCAAGGTTTATCGAAAATTGACTGGGTTCGATTGAAAAAAGATTTCATTGCTTTTACAGAAAAACAAGTAGAAAAGTTCTCTGAATTTCCAGTGAAAGATTATCACTTCCTATTTCAGATTACACCTTATAAATCTTATCACGGGGTTGAGCACTGTGCCTCAACTGTGATTCTTTTAGGTCCGAGTTACGCTGTTTTTGGTGATTTCTATTCTGAATTATTGGGAGTCTCATCGCATGAATTGTATCATACTTGGAATGTAAAAGCCATTCGACCAATTGAAATGTTTCCGTACAACTTCAAAGAAGAAAATTTTTCAGAGCTCGGTTACATTTGTGAAGGAATTACCACTTACATGGGCGACTTGTTCCTTTTGAAATCTAAGGTTTTCAATTTTGAGCAGTACAAAAAGGAATTTAACGCCCAATTACAGAAACATTTCGATAACCAAGGAAGATTTAATTATTCCGTTGCGGAATCTTCTTTCGACACTTGGTTAGATGGTTACACGCCAGGCGTTCCAGGACGAAAAGTATCTATTTATACTGAAGGTTGTCTTTTGGCATTTGTCACGGATATTCGAATTCGTAGAGCTACAGATAATAAGTTCGGTCTTGATATTTTAATGAAACGTCTGTATTTTGATTACGCACTTCAAAATAAGGGCGTTTCCGGAGAAGATTACAAAAATGAATTGAAAAATTTAACCGGTGAAGATTGGTCTGAGTTGTTCAATGATTATTTCCATGGAACAAAAGCATATGAAGTTATTTTAGCGGATGCTTTAGATTATATCGGATTAGAAATAATTCACGAAGCATCTAAAAGTTATAGTGAAGCCAATTTGGGAATTAAAACAATCCTGAATGGTCAGAATTTTATTATTCAATCGTTATTCCCTGGGAGCACATCGGACATGGGTGGTTTAATGCTCGAGGACGAGATTTTAGCGGTAAACGGTTACGCTTGCCAAGGAGAATTAGATAGGTGGCTAGAAATGCACGATAACGACCAAAAACGTTTAATGATTCAAAGAAAAGGTAAACTATTTGAAATTGCTTTGCCTGAATTGAATAGAACTTTCTTTAACGTTTATGGCATTCGAGAAATAAAATCGCCGCATATAAATCAAAAGAAGGCATTCGACGCTTGGGTAAAATAGTTTACATAAAGGTCCTCTTTCAGAGCAATCAAAATTTAGAATAATTCTCTTTTTCTGTATTAGAGATTAAAATTTATAGCTAATACCCAAACTTGGTAAGATCGGGAATTGATAAATCGTCTCTTGAGAAACTCGGTTTACGTAGAAGATATTTTGTCTGTTATAAATGTTCGTTACACTGGCAATAACCTCGATAACATCTTTGTTCTTAAGATGAAATTGTTTTTTCATCGTAATGTCCAATCGATGGTAATAAGGCAAACGCTCTGAGTTCAAAGCTCCCAGCTGTGTGGTGATAGATGATGGATTGCTGTTTACGTAATCGGTTGTAACTCCACCAGAGAATGTTTGTCCTTGATAGAATGCTGCTGTAGGCGTGAATGGTAAACCGGAACCTAAATTCCATCGAACACTTAACTCTAAACCTTTTTTCTTACCAAAAAGATACGTTCCTACTAAGTTAACATTATGACGTCTATCAAATACTGGGAAGTATTCTTTAACGCCATCCCAACGTGTTGATTTACCATACGAGTATACACCCCAGAGGAAAAGGCGCTCTTCGCTATATTTTACCAATAAATCAACGCCGTAACTAACACCTGACTCAATTAAGAAATCTTTTTTCAGAATATCTGGAATATTTGCGTATTCCGCGTTGTCTTTATATTGTTTGTTGATGTTAATATTGCTTAATTGCGGAAAGTACTTGTAATATCCTTCTAAGTTTAGTGTCCATTTTTTTGTTAAATCGACTTCTGTTCCTGCAATTGCATGCCAGCTATACTGAATTCCATTAGATGGAGTACTTGTCTTGCCATACTGGTTCGTAAAAGTGCCTTGCACATTGGACGGAGCTGAAAGTAAACCATTGAATAAATTCACTACATCTTTATCAGACGAAGCGGAAGTGAAGTTTTGGGAATAACGGCCACCGGAAAATTTAAGTCTAAATTTTTCTGTCACATTATATTTGGCGCCTAATCTAGGTTCAAAAGAAATGGTATTTAAAGATGCATAAACCTGTGCTCTTACACTAGGTTGAACTACCCAACGATTGCGCACCAATCTGTAATTTACATAAGCACCAATCTCCGTATTAAAACCTTCGAGGTTTATGGTTTGGAATGCTTCGTTAGTCGTAATAAAATTGGTGTTGAATCCGCCGATATTAATACCGTAGTTGAATTCACTATCTTTTTTCAAGAAATAGGTAAAGTCAAATCCCAAGTCAACTCCACCTATAGAACTAAATCGTTCGGGAGTTCCAACTTCATTGAAAGTAGTCCGGTAAGTTGAACCATTTATATGTCCACGAATAAAAATGGGTGAGCTACTTGGCACCAAGATGAAGTTTATACCTCCTCCAGTAGCTCTCCAGTCGATATCAGCAATTCCATAGTCCACACTATCTCTGTTGTGAAAGCCAAAAATGCTAAATTTTGATCCACCATCGGCGTTGATTGTAATTTTACCGTAGCCATCTGTAAAAGTAAAAGGTAATCCATTGCCATTGTTTACATCCGGATAAAGCCGCTGAGACGTTGTGTTTAATAAACTTTTTTTCCCAGAGAAAATGTAAGAAGCTTTGCTCGGTGAACCATCTTTTGGTTTAGAAAAAGGACCTTCTAGAACTACTTTAGCCAAAAATGGAGAGACCGAAAGTTTCCCTCCAAATTCTTTCCTATTTCCATCTCGGTAGGTAATGTCCATGACTGAGGAAATTCTTCCCCCAAATTTTGCGTCGAATCCACCTGTGTAAACGTCAGCATTTTTAATTAATTCTGTTTCAAAAACTGAAAAGAAACCTATGGAGTGAAAAGGACTGTAAATTGTCATTCCATCCAAAAGGATTTTATTTTGAATGGGCGTACCTCCACGCACATATAGCTGTCCCCCTTGATCTCCAGTAGTTATGACGCCAGGGGTGACACTTAAGGCTCCGACTATGTCATTTTCAGCTCCCATACTTGGAATTCTTTCCAAACCTTTTTTGTCTAATTTTATTTGCGAAATTAAAACTTCAGTTCTCTTTTGTTTGCTTTCTGCTGAAACGTTTACCTGGTCTAAATCCTTCACAGATTCGTCTTTTTCTAAGAAGAATTTAAGATTTAATATTCCAGAAGCTCCAGACTCTACAACTATTTTTTCTTCAATTTTTTTGTATGTGTAGTTTTCGATTATTAGGATGTACTTACCGGCAGGTATTTTAGCCAAACTAAAGAAGCCATTTACATCTGTAATAGCTCCATCGGCAGTCGTCCCATCACTTTCTTTGGATAGTTTTACTTTTTCGAAAGGAGCAGGTTCACCAGAGCTTTTTAAGTAGATGAATCCACGAATGTTGTAGTCTTGAGAAAATAATATGCTAGAAAAAAATAGAGAAACAAGGGTAATAAATATCTTCATTTTAATAGATTTGGAAACAAGATTTTGCATTGAGCGTGCGAATATACGCTTTTAGCAAGATAAAATAGAGCACTGCGCTATAAAATATTGTGATCGGTAGCAGTCCTTTATTTAACGGTTTTTAACGCGCTTTATTGTTCTTTTTTGCGTAATTCTAATTTGGCTTTTTCCCAATAAATATCAAGTTTTTCGAGGCTTAAATCGCCAATATTTAGGCTTTCGTTCGCTATATAAGTTTCCATTAATTGAAAGCGTTTTAGAAATTTATTATTCGTTTTTGCCAATGCTGTTTCTGGATTGATATCCATATAACGAGAATAATTAACTAGTGAAAAAAGCAAATCACCGAACTCTTCCTCCATTTTATTGCTTTTTGATTCAGCTTCTACCTCAAATTCCTGCAATTCTTCCTTTACTTTTGCCCAAACATCTTTTCTGTCGGACCACTCAAAGCCAATTCCCTTAGCTTTTTCTTGAATGCGCATGGCTTTTACCATTGCTGGAAGTGATTTTGGAACACCCTCGAGTACAGATTTTTTACCTTCTTTAAGCTTCAGCTTTTCCCAATTTTGTTTTACTTCTTCTTCACTTTGGACAACAACATCGCCGTAAATATGCGGATGTCGAAAAATGAGCTTATCACAAATTTTAGTCAGAACTGAGGTCATATCGAATAAGTTCTGTTCGCTTCCAATTTTAGAATAAAACACCATGTGCAAAAGAATGTCCCCGATTTCGCCTTCCAAAGAAGGCCAATTTTCTTCTAGAATTGCATCCGTCAATTCATAGGTTTCCTCTATTGTTAAATGTCTAAGTGATGCAAAAGTCTGTTTTTGATCCCACGGACATTTTTCACGCAATTCATCCATTATATTGAGTAATCGCTCAAATGCTACAAGTCTTGGATCCATTTTTTTTTATAAAATTACTTTTTCTCACCGTTAAAACTATAATAATCTATTTTTGCGCTATGGTTCGTTTGAAAATATCGATTTTGTTTTTGCTTTTAATATCCAATCATCTCCTGGCACAAAATTCTTGGGGCGTGGAAGGTAAAATTCGAAATGGTTTCCTTTCTCCGCATAGAGCGATCATGAATCATTTACCGATCGAACGAGTTTGGTCAGGTGAGTTGTCTTATTTCATAGAATTAACAGACACAACTACTTGGGCAAATTATTATGACAAACCGAGAATTGGAATATCGACATGCTTTAATCAAACTGGGAATACACCAATTTTAGGTCATATATTTGGACTTTTTGCCTTTGGTGAATTGCCGTTTTTTAGGGTTAGTAATTTTGCTTTGAATGCGAGAGTAGGAACGGGTGTTGCGTACCTTACTAAAGTATTCGACCAAGTAACAAATCCAAAAAATGTCGCTATTTCCTCCCATTTCAATGGAACAGTTGTCTTGGGTATAAACTTGCGATATCAATCAAAGGCGAATAACTTTGCTTTGGGAGCTGAAATGTCCCACTTTTCAAATGGCTCCGCAAAAATGCCTAATTTAGGATTGAATTATCCTTTCTTAACTTTTTCTTACGGCAGAAATATTGGAAAGATTCAACCAAGAATAAAACCCAGAATCGTTCGAGAAAAATTATCGCCTTGGCAATTAGGTGTTAATGGCATTATTTCTAGAAAAGAGGTATTTCCTGTTTCCGGCAAGAAGTATCCGGTTTATGGGTTAAATATTTTCGCTAGAAAGGTCTTTAGCCCAAAGTTAGGACTTGAAATGGCGATAGATGGAGTTTATAAGACCACGATTTTAGATTATTTGCCTGAATTTGAAAAGAAACCAACGGATATTGTCCAACTTGGTTTTTTCGCTGGTTATGTTTTGACTTTTGATCGATTGTCGGCCGTTGTTGGAATGGGGGGATATTTTAGAGATCGATATCTGCCTGAAGATAGATTTTATCATCGAATTGGTGTTAGGTACCAACTTAAATCGAATATTCAATTGGGGTGGACTTTAAAGTCAAATTGGGGGAAAGCTGATTATTGGGAATGGAGTGTAGGATATGTATTTAAAAGAAAGAAAAAATGAAAAAATTATTTATTCTTCTTCTCCTAGTTTCTGCCTGTAAGAAAGCAGAAGATCGTCATTGCTGGAAATTTAATGGAGATACAGTTGAAAGAATTTTGCCACTCGAAAACTTCAACGCTATTGAAATTAGGTCTCACTTAATCGTCAATTTAATTCAGGATACGGTAAATTATTTAGTTGTAAAAGGAGGTGAGAATGTTGTAAACCTGATCACCTCAGAAATTGAACAAAACAAACTCGTATTAAGCAATACCAACAAATGTGACTATTTGAGAAGTGGAAAAAAGAAAATTACCCTTGATATACATTTTGTTTCTCTAGATAAAATCATTTACCATGGGTCGGAACCTTTGAAAAGTATTGGCGTTATTTCCGGTTCACAATTGACGATAGAAATCAAAGAAACGGCAGGAACAATAATTCTGGAGGTCAATACCTTAAATTTTTATCTAAGTGCTGAGCCTTCTTGGGCGAACTTTGTAATTAGTGGTTCAGCGAAAAATGCAAGTTTTTCAGTGAAAGGCAATGCTTATGGTGATGCAAGAGAATTACATGTGGAAGATAAGGTTCTTTGCAGTAGCCGAACTGTAGGCGATATATATATCAATGGTGATGTGTCCTTATTAAAGTGCGAAACGAATGGCTCCGGAAACGTATATTTCACAAATACGCCAGGTAATATTGAATGGAATAATCACGGAACAGGAAAACTTTTGCACGCACCGTGAAAAAACTTAACTTTAAAGAAAATTGTTAACATGAAACTTATATTGATTTCTATTGGATTATTAGCTTTAGCCTTTGCAGGAATTGCAATTAAAATTTGGTCCAAAAAGGACGGTAAGTTTGCGGGTACATGTGCAAGCAATAATCCGCTGCTTCGGGAAGAAGGAGCTTCTTGTGGATTATGCGGTGCATCGCCAGAAGAACAATGTCAACAAACTTAATTCAATCGTTTTAGGTCCATCAGAATTCTAAAAGCAGAGTCAATTTCATTTTGATTTACAACAATAGAGAATTCATTTGAAGTGGATACAACTTGCACAATGTTGATTCCTTCCCAAGCCAATTGCTTTAGAATGTAATAGTAAACTCCGTATATTTCAGTATTAACGGTTGGCAGTTTCACTGTAACAGAAGCAAGCTTTTCGTTGTGAGCTTTCAATTTTTCGCTTTTGAAAAACTCTTTAACTAAATCATTTTGAATTGCTGAAACAATGAAAGTCGTTTCCGATAAACCTTGTGAAATCGTGTAAAAATTATCATTTTCACGACGCATTAGATGTATAAATTCACTTTGAGCGTTTTTAAGCGATTCTGAATTTTCGTAAGTGAAATCAGATAAATTACTTCGAACTAGAAAATCACCTAATTCCGACATCATATTTGTAATCTTAATGTTTAATCGGTGATATAGTCCCGGTGACATACGTTTGATGGTCATAACGATTGCACCTTCTTTAATGGGCTTCCCCATTTTTAGCTCAATTTCTGGTTTTAATTTCCGTGCAAGAGAAGATATGTTTATTAAATTATCAGTTATCGCTTCTCTTAAAAAAGGACTGCGGTTGATTAAATCTTCAGTAATTTTTCCAATAGAATCCATATTAGCACAACAAATAATTAAAAATCAACAGAAATTTTATTTTGGCGCAAATATAATACATTTGAGTTTAAATTTCCTGTATTTTGTTTAATACAAGTGATAATTGTTCGTTTTTGGTTAAATAACTATTATCTAAAACCCAAGCGTCTTCTGTTTTAATTAATGGGCTTTCTTCTCGATTACTGTCAATGTGGTCGCGTTCAAGTAAATTTACTATAATTTCCTCAAGTTTAACATTGGGTTCTGTTGCTCTTAATTCTTCAAATCTTCGTTTTGCTCGAATTTCGGAACTGGCCGTTAAAAATATTTTCAAATTGGCATTTGGGAAAACAACTGATCCAATATCTCGACCGTCCATAATGACGCCACCTTGACTTGCCATTTTTCGTTGTTCCTCAACCAGCTTTATTCGAACTTCTTTTATTGTAGCTATTGGAGAAACTATATTTGAAATTTCCATAGATCGGATAAAAATTTCAATATTTTCACCATTTAAATAAAGTACGGGTTTATCTAGTTTTTCATCAAATTGGAATTCTAGATTTATTTCGTTTAAGTGTTCAATTATTTTTTTCTTATTCAAATGTTCCGTTGAAACCCAATTATTGCGCAGACAGTATAAGGCAACACCGCGATACATTGCTCCCGAGTCGATGTAGATATAAGATAGCTTTTTCGCTAATTCTTTTGCCAATGTGCTTTTTCCACACGAAGAGTGACCGTCAATAGCAACGGTAATTTTTTTAGAAGTTTCGCATTTAGTCATCGGTGTAAAATTAAGGAATTTACATCTACTATTTTCGCCAAGCACCGAGGTTGGTGCTCAAACTTATCATATGTTGATAGCCAGCGCGAGAAACGACACCAAAACCGTAATCGACGTTGAATTTTTTGAAATACAAACCAAGCCCAAAGGAAAACCCTGAAATACCTGGTCGCTCTGTTAATTTCATTTCCTGTCTTTTTTGATAATCAAACGCTGTTCGAAAATGAATGTTTTTTGAAATTAAAACTTCCAATTGATATGTTAAATGCCGACCAACTTTTTCAACAAAACCCGCTGTAGGAACTGGAATAGTGTCGCCTGTCAATGCATCAAAAGTAGGTTTTGCTGTTGGATCAACATAACTCAAGTCCCATCGATTCAAATTATGCGCCAACAAACTAAAGCGAAAAGGAGCATGCTTTAATTTTTTGGAGATGGCCATTTGTAATTCTACAGGAAGTGGATCGTGTTTGTTTGCTGTATATCCTTTAAACTGATATCCCGCATTTTTAACGACAACGGTAGCTAAAAATTCGTTTTCTTCATTGTAATAATTTCCCGCCATATCTAATGAAGCACCTAAAGATGAATATGACTCTAACTGAGAATAAATGAAGTTTAAGGTAGCACCGACTGTCAATTTTGGTGAAAAAGGTTTTGCGACACTCGCTCCAATAATAAAATCCATAGGTTTAAAAATACCAGCGTCGTTTCCTGCGGCATCTCTAGCGGTAAATTTTCCATAATCGACATAGCGCAGATGCGCAACGCCCACAAAATCATTTTTTAGAGCGAGACCATAATTGATCATACCGTAATTTATTCCTGCTGGCAGTAGAGCTTGATTGGTTGAAGCTCTCTTGCTCATTTTGGTATTTATAAGGGAAGGATTTCCAAGGCCTAAACTTAAATCTTGGTCTTTTACAGAAATAAAATCTGTTCCTAACGCTAGTGATCTTGCATTGAAAGGTAAATTGAGGATGGCAAAACCATTCGTTCCGCCTGTTTGCGCCAATGAAACCATGTAAAGGGTTAGTGCTAAAAAACCAAGTATTATTTTCATGTATGGCATAAACGCAAAGAAACTATAAAAATTACATTCAAACTCGTTTTCCTATTTCTATTGCTTCCATTTGGCTCACTTTTCCTTTGTGTAAATTAAACCGAAGTAATGTTTTAATAGAATGAAAACCTTTTATTCCGCATGCTCCTGGATTCAACCATATGGTGTTGAATCTTTTATCTTGTTGAACTAACAAAATGTGAGAATGACCGCAAACGAAAATATTGGGTTTCTCTTTTTCTAATAATTCGGGAATGTTTTTCGCATATCTTCCGGGTCTACCAGCAATGTGCGTCATTAAAATTTTTAAGCTTTCAATTTCGAATGTTTCTGTTTCTTTCGTTTCTGAGCGAATTTCAGTTTCATCGATATTCCCGAAAATAATTCGCGTCGGTTTGAATTTTTTTAATTCGTCTAGCACAGATAAACTCCCGATATCGCCAGCATGCCAGATTTCATCTACGTCTTTAAAATGTTCGTAAATTTTGGGGTCTAAAAAGCCGTGTGTGTCCGAAAGTAAGCCGATTTTGGTCATAGAACAAAAGTAAGAATTTTGAGAATATTACTTCATCAATCTGTTCTTTTGACTTAAAATTTCTACTTTCGAAACAATGAATAAAGAGCAAAAATTAGATTGGGTTAAAAAAAGAAAAGAACGGCGCGAAGCACAGCGTCCTGAAATTCTTTTTGACGGCATACGAAAGGGCGATATTGTTGCCTTGAGTTTGGGGATTACTTTGCTTGAAAGTTCGCTTGATAGTGACCAAGCAAAGGCAAAGGAATTGATTCAACTTTGTTTACCATTTTCAGGAAACTCAATTCGCGTTGGCATTACTGGTGTGCCAGGAGTTGGGAAAAGTACGTTTATAGAAACATTCGGTCAACATGTAATTGGTTTGGGAAAGAAAATCGCTGTTTTAGCCATAGATCCTACCAGTCAAGAGGGTGGAGGTAGTATTTTGGGCGATAAAACTCGGATGTATGAATTGTGTCAAGCTGAAAATGCTTTTATTCGACCAACACCTTCCGGGAATAGTTTGGGTGGTGTTGCGCGAAAAACTCGAGAGAGTGTATTGCTTTGCGAAGTAGCCGGTTTTGATGTGATTGTTATAGAAACTGTCGGCGTCGGTCAAAGTGAAACTTTGGTTCATTCCATGGTAGATTTCTTCCTCTTGTTAATGCTTGCAGGCGCTGGAGATGAATTACAAGGGATTAAACGCGGAATTATGGAGTTGGCTGATTTGTTGGTTATCAACAAAGCCGATGGAGAAAATATAAAAAAAGCGGATGTGGCGGCTAGAGAATATAAAAATGCGCTTCATCTTTTTCCGACAAATCCAAACGAATGGATTCCCAAAACGATGACATGCAGTGCACTTGAGAACAAAAATATCGCTGAAGTTTGGAATGATATTTTAAGTTTTATTAATCATACAACCATTAATGGTTGGCAGCAAAAAACGAGACAACAGCAGGAAATTCATTGGTTCCGTGAAACGCTAAAGGATACAATCCTTCATCATTTTCTGGATAAAAAAGACGCAAAAAATGAACTTAAACGATTTGAAAGCCTAATTTTGTCTCAAGCTGTTTCACCATTCGATGCCGCGGAAGTCTTATTCAAAAAGTGGTTAACTGAAAATAAAAAATGACAGAATTTAAAATTGTAGGAGAATACATAGAGTTGATTCAGTTATTGAAAGCGACAGGTTTAGCGTCCACAGGTGGTCATGCTAAATTCATTGTTGACGATGGCATAGTGATTCGTAACGGAGAAGTTGAAACGCGCAAGCGTGCAAAATTAATCGTTGGAGATATCATAGAAATTGGCGACCAGAAAATCCAATTAGTTTAGGTTAATAAATAACTCTATTCGGTATAAGATTGGAATTAACGCCCCGAGTTGACCATTTGGCCCAACTTTTTTCTTGGTCAAGTAAGATGCGCGATATGGATTGTTCAAGTTGTTGATAACGTCGTAAAAAATACCCAGATTTACTCTAAACTTGTCATTGAAGGACTTTGAGTAACCTCCACCTAAAAATAGTGTGGGAATCCAAACTTCCGGAGCACCTGGTGTAGTGTAGAAATAACCAGTCGGTACTTTAAGTGCTTCAAATTCCCCACCTAAATACAAAACATTTTGAAAGCGAACGTGACACCACGCACCTACACCAAGTATGTTGAAATTGGAAGGTGCAGTAGTTAAGTATCCATTAGACCAGGTTCTGAAAAGTCGGAATGACGGCCCTCCGATAATTTGACTGTCTGAATTTGCTCGAATACCTAATTTCAAGCCGGCGCCTAGGTTTCCGCCATTTGTTCCAGCACTGAAGTATCCATCAATACCAATTTCAACTTTTACGCCGTTTTTATTTTTCAAATCTTCGTCCTCCTCTTGCGACCAAACCATTGGAGCGAAAAGTAAAAAAAGTACGCACAATTTTTTCATAAATCAAATTTAAAGTTTATTCGTAAAATACCGCTTATGAAAATGATAAAATCTTAAATTGAGCTTATTTTGAGCTCCTAGTTATTTCGTCTTTTGAATCAAACGGAAAAAAGTATCTATCTTTGAGAAAAATAAAACTATGCAATTATTGGACGGTAAAGCAACATCAGAATTAATCAAAAAAGAATTAGCAGAAGCCGTTAAAAAGCGAAAAATAGAAGGAAAAAAGATTCCGCATTTGGCCGCAATATTAGTTGGTACAGACGGTGGTTCAATGACTTATGTAAATGCGAAAGTAAAAGCGTGTGATCAGATTGGTTTTGAAAGTACTTTAATCCGTTACGATGATTCTGTGCCAGAAGAAATTCTCTTAGCGAAAGTAAAGTCATTAAACGAAGACAAAAGTATTGACGGATTTATCGTGCAATTGCCTTTGCCAATACATATTGACGAACTTAAAATTACCCAAGCGATTGATCCCTTGAAAGATGTTGACGGCTTTCATCCTGTCAATTTGGGGAATATGGTTCTGAATTTACCCGGTTTTCTTCCAGCTACTCCAGCCGGCATAATTGAATTGATAAAGCGCAACGGAATCGAAACCTCTGGAAAGAATTGTGTCGTTATTGGTCGAAGTAATATCGTGGGTATGCCTTTGAGTATTATGTTGGCCAGAAATACAAATCCTGGAAATTGTACAGTAACTCTAACGCATAGTAGAACTGAAAATCTTGAAGAAATTTGCGCAGGTGCTGATATTTTAATTTCGGCTATTGGAAAACCAAGTTTTGTAAAAGCAGAAATGGTTAAAAATGGCGCTGTAGTAATTGATGTTGGTACAACTAGAGTTCCAGATAGCAGCCGTGTAAGAGGTTGGCGATTGTGCGGAGACGTTGATTTTGAAAATGTTGCAAAAAAAACTTCCTTTATTACTCCTGTACCTGGCGGTGTTGGACCGATGACAATAGCTTCATTGATGATTAATACATTGAAGGCAATGGAATTAAAAGGGAAATAGTTTTCGATGAAAACTCAAAAATTTAAGTAGATTTCATTATTGAATATTTCTAGTTTAAAATTTAAAAACTATTAATCATGCTTATCGATAGTTTCTTAAAATTCTATTTGTTTTTCAATCTACAAACGTTCTAGAGGCGTTTTAATTCCATTTACCAAAGAATAACATGCCAATTTATCTTTAAAGACAGAAGCCTTGAAAATAGATTTGTTGAGCAACATGCGCACACATTCTTGAACTCCTTCAACAATTGAAGGATGAGGATGTACGAGCTCAGAAAGGACTTCTATTCCCATGTTCATTTTAATGAGCAAGCCAACCGCCTGAATGGCACTCGACGCATGTTCACCTACCGCGCGCATGCCTAAGATTTTCATTTCACTGTCATTGGTGACGATAATTTTAAAAAAACCTTCTGTTTTCCGCATGGCTATGGCCCGTGCGATCACCGAATAATCGATTTTCACCACTTTTACAGGAATATTTTGTTTTAGGCATTGTTGTTCATTTAAACCAACTGCAGCGACTTCGGGTTGAAGAAACATAATGGTACAAACATTGTCATAGGATAGCAAATTTTTCGGTTCGCCAAATATTTTCTCCACGGCGTGACGTGCTTCAATTTCACCCATATTAACCAAGGCGATGCGGCCAGAAACATCACCTACAGCATAAATATTCGGAATATTCGTTTGTGTATCCGTATCGCCAATATGAATCCCTCTTGTTGACATGTTAACACCTGCATTTTCCAAGCCAAGGTTTTCAATGTTTGGAACTCTTCCGATGGATAATAGCGCTTTTTGAACACGAATGACTTCTATTTTCCCGTCGGGGTAACTTAATTCGTATTCCACTTTTCCGTTAAGTACGTCCATTCTTTGGAGAGACGCATTTTGATGAATAATTACACCTTTTTTTTCCATGTTTTTCGCAACCATGTTCGATATATCTTCGTCTTCAAAAGGTAAAATTCGATCTTGTGTGTCAATGATATAAACCTTCGTTTTTCCAAAATTAGAGAATATTGTAGCATATTCGCAACCTATAACACCCGCACCTACAATAACTATGCTTTCCGGAAAATCGTCAATCTGATCGATTCCATCGCTGGTAAGAATGAATTTTTCATCAACAGGGATATTAGGTAAATGCCTCGGACGAGAGCCAGTAGCTAAAATGATATTATCTCCCCAAATTACTTTTTCGGTTCCTTCATGATTAATTTGGACTTCGTTGGCTGATAACAGCATTGCTTCTCCACGTTCGTAATGGAAAAGTTTGTTCATAGTTTCGGTTTGAAGTAGTTTTATGTGACAAGAATATTGAAATTTTCGTTCAAAAATAGCTTCCTCTAAATTCCGCCTCACATCAGCCCAAGGCAATACAAAATTAACGTGTTTGTCTGTTTTTAGCATTCTATTGACACTTTCAACTCGATTGGAAAGTTCCCATAAAGTTTTCGATGAAAGGGCACCGTTGTAAACTCCTGCACCACCGACTTTGTCGCGTTCGATGAGGCAAACAGTTTTTCCAAAATCAATACCGCGCATTGCAGCTGCGTATCCGGCTGGACCTCCGCCAATAACAATTAACTCGTAATGGTTCATGTGCAATTTTAAGGATTCTAATCAAATATAAGAGTTTATGCGATATTTGTAGTCAGATTAAAAAAACGAAAAAGTGAAGTACGCAGATATTCTCGAAAAAGGAAAAAAAATTGAAGAGCAAAGTGCTAAGTTTTTTAAAAACAATAAATTGAAAGGAAAGAAACTAGATGAAGCTTTTCATTCTGAGCATGAAAAGGCATTTCGTGAAATAGATTGTTTGTCTTGTGCAAATTGCTGTAAGACGACTAGTCCCGTATTCCGAGACGTAGACATAAAACGAATCGCCAAAGGCTTAAAGACGTCAGAAAAACAATTCATCATGTCTTATTTACATATGGATGAAGATGACGACTATGTTTTAAACAGCGCACCTTGTACTTTCCTTGATCTAGAAACAAATAAATGCACAATATATGATTTAAGACCTCTGGCATGTCGAGAATATCCGCATACGAACAGGAAAAATATGCATCAAATTTTAGCTTTAACTCAGAAAAATTTAGATGTTTGTCCTGCAGTGGTTATGATCGTGGGAGCAATTCTCGATTCAAATAGTGAAAAGAAAAAAAGGCAATGAATAGATTAATTAATTTTTTCTTGTAACTTGTGTAATTATATCGGGATATTTTTATTTTTTCGATACAAGTAAATGACGAAAGTGTCAGTCTAGGGAGTATAGAAATTAAAATAAAAGAGCAGCCATTTGATGGTTAAAGTAAATAATAATCCTGCGGAATTTCCTTTAAAAGAGAAGTTTGAAAAACTACTGAATGGTTGCAAAACACAATCACAGCATCAGTGTTTACATCAATTTTTTGGTGATGTAAACGAAATGTCTATTGAGCAAATCTCTAGAGAAATTGAAATTATCACTTCTTCGAATAATTATTCTAAAAGTAGAAGAAAAAAAGTTTTTACAATTGTAATCGAAGGACTCCAAAATATTTTTCGTCACGGACTTTCAAATTTGTCTAAAGAATCCATTGGCGCCTTTCTTTTTTGTGATTCTGGCAATAATCTTCACCTTCACTTTATAAATTTAATACAGGCTGAAGATGTACTAAAAATGAAAACTTTCTGTGCGAATTTGAAGTTAAAGTCTTTGAAAGAAACAAAGGAACTGTATCTTAAAACCCTGTTAACTTCGGATTTGACAGAAAAAGGAGGTGCAAGTCTGGGTTGTATGCTCATGAAGTTGAAGTCTGACGGAAATTTAGAGTATATTTTTGATATTGTAGGCAACGATTTATCGTGTTTTCATCTCTCCGTTGTCATTAGCAAATAAAATGTTTGCGCTTGTTCTTTATGTTTTTTTTATTTTCAACATTTGTTTTTGCTCAAACAAAAATATATCGAGGTGACCGTCCAAATCCTAACGATATTATTTATCAAATTAATTCGAAGAAAATTGCCAGAATGACTTCCAGTCTTTGAGAAAAAGATGTTCTTTTTATTTGAAGCAATAGTATTTATGACGATGCTTTTGAATCAAATTGTGTATATACGATAGTCGAAAATAGAGTTTGCCGTGGTCAAAACACATCTATTTTCGATTTACTGTATGAAATAGAAAACGGAAAAATATATCAAACTTCTCATTCGAGTATGAAGAAATGTATTTTTACTTTTAGTAATAAACAAATATTTATTGGATATTCTTAATTCGTGTTTGACTGCTTATTTTCATATGAAGTGGAAAATAGTTTCATAAGTAATGAAATATTATTGTTTCTTGCAATCGCTCCATTTTGATTTTACCAAAAGCTTGTTGAAAAATAAAAGAATAAATTAAGTTAGATAGAAAGAAATGAAGTACCTTTGTTTAGAATTATTCTAAATAAGGAAAGTGAAGCAAACATTACTTGAAAATAAAAACGAACTCTTTTTTCAAACATGCAGCAACTGCTCTTGTGATAAAAAGAAAGATTGTTGTAAAAAGTATAAGAAAAAAGGAGTGCATTGTAAGAAGTGTCCGAAAATATAAATATCTATTTGTTTTTCGAGATTTTTTTAACTTTACGTAAACTAAATTTTGTTCGTGAAACCGCTCGTTTTTCTCTTATTTTTTCAGACTTTTAATTTGTTAGCGCAAAGGTCAAATACACACGTATTACCGAAGAAGTATTCTCTTAGTTCATCTCTCCAAAACGAAGATATTTTTATTTCTTTAGGCGCCTATTATAATCTAAGAAAGTCCTTTTCTTTCGAACTCAGGTATGGCGTAGGAGTTCGACGAACTTTTTTTCAACAAACATTATTCTCCAAAGTAGATGCTGTGTTTTGTTATAACCTTTTCAAATTTGATTTATGGAGTTTTGGACCTTCGGTTCAGTGTTCAACGCTAAGTTTAGCGCCAAAATTATTTAAGCCAATTCAGCGATATTATGTAGCTGAAGTTGGCTACTCATTTGCTTTCGGGAAAAAAATAAAAGGAGTCCAGTCTAGCTTCATAGGATACAGAACAACTGAATTCACGTCAGTTAAGCATCTGTATTCGTACATTGGATATGTTTTTCAATTGGGTCTGCGTTATGGTTTATAAATTATTTATTCTGCTTTTCTTATTGATTGTTTCCTGTGGAAAGAAACCGAAACTGCCTATTTTGGTAATAGGCCATGGTGGAAATGGGCTTAATTTTCCTGGAAGCATATACCATGATAATTCTAATGAAGCAATGGATTTGGCTCTTTCTACGCCCAATGTAGACGGAGTTGAGTTGGATTTAAGAATGGCAGCTGATGGCACACTTTGGCTCTATCACGACGAGCAGTTAGGAACAGAAACAAAATCGTCAGGTTGTGTTGGAGCTAAAAATTCGAATCAACTTTTAGCTATTCGATATAAATCTTTTAACAAAGAAAAACTAGCAAAACTTGATCAAATAGAGGTTTTTCTTGAGGGAGAGAAACTTTTATTTTTAGATATAAAACATTCAAATTCTTGCCAGAATAATAGTGAAGACGTAAATCAATATCTGGCTTCTTTGTCCGATTGGAAAGTAAAAGTGAATAATCCAGATAAAAGAGTTTTCGTCGTTTTAAATAATCGAGATTGGATAGAACCATTTATTTTTTCGGGATGGAATGTTCTTTTTTCGAGCGATGAAAATGATTTGAGAGATAAATTAATGGCCGATTTTACCGAAATAAGAGGTTTTGTTTGTAAAAATAAACTGTGTACAAAAAAACAAGTTGACGATTTGAAAAATAAAGGAAAAGGTATATATTTATATGAAGTTCGCTCGCCAAAAGCATTGAAAGAGCTTAGAGAAAAAAATCCAACAGGCGTAATGAGTGATGATTTACAAGGGGCAATAGTAGAATTTAAGTAATGGCTAAAAAACAAAAAAATAGAATGAACGTAGTGTATTCCACCAATCCAAATTTTTCATATGAAGAAGAACAGGAGCAAAGCTTGGATACTTTAGCGAATAATGAGCAAAAATTGTACGTTTCAATCGATAGAAAAAATAGAGGAGGAAAAGAAGTAACGCTAGTGGAAGGTTATGTAGGAAAAGATGACGATTTAAAAGATTTGGGCAAACTTCTGAAAACCAAATGTGGTGTTGGGGGTTCGGCGAAGGATGGAGAGATAATCGTTCAAGGAAATTTTCGCGATAAAGTCATGGCGGAATTGGTTAAATTGGATTTTATCGTCGTTAGAAAGGGAGGGTGAAACAGCAATAATATAAGACACTCTAGAAAATAAAAGCCCGATTCTCAAATTCCTAGGGGTGAACTATGAAATTAACTATCCAGAGAATCAGGCTTTAAACAAAAACTAACTTTGTAGTTTAGCTAAAATACTATCTTCTTTATTTGGGAAATTAAATAAATCTTAAAATGTTAAAACCATTGATTGAAATGTGTTTTAACAAGGATGAAAAAACGTGAGTTAACGTTTTACGAGTTTCGTATTTCAGATTAATCTATATCTTTGTGGTAATGGAAAAACAAGTTATTCTCAATTCCAAACAATTTGAATTGACAATCAACAGGCTCTGTCACCAGCTGATAGAGATCCACGGCGACTTTTCCTCCACTATCCTAATTGGTTTACAACCGCGTGGCATTCACGTTCTGACTCGTTTAAAGGAACGTTTAGAGAACATTTTAGGAAAAGAAATCACATGTGGAAACTTGGATATTACTTTTTATCGCGATGATTTTCGACGGAGAGAAAAGCCAATTATACCAAGTACTACGAACATCAATTTCTCCATAGAAAACAAAAATATTGTTTTGATAGACGATGTTTTATACACGGGTAGAACCATTCGTTCAGGACTTGATGCTTTGTTGGCCTATGGTCGGCCAAATCGAGTGGAATTGCTTACAATGATAGATAGACGTTTTCAAAGACATTTGCCGATACAAGCAGACTATGTCGGGAAAACGGTTGATTCGATGATTTCCGAGCGTGTAGCAGTGGAATGGAAAGAGATTGAAGGAGAAGATAAGGTGCTACTTTTATATACTTTAGAAGGAAATGGATAATTTAAGCGTAGAACATTTAATTGGAATTCGGGATTTAACTAAAGCCGATATCGAGTTGATATTTTCAACGGCTGACAATTTTAAGCAAGTTATTAATCGCCCGATTAAGAAAGTTCCTTCTCTGCGTGATATTACAATTGCCAATTTATTCTTTGAAAATTCGACGAGAACTAAATTGTCCTTTGAATTAGCTGAAAAACGTTTGTCAGCTGATGTTATTAATTTTAGTGCTTCAGGAAGCTCGGTTAGCAAAGGAGAAACCTTGGTTGATACAGTCAACAATATCCTTTCGATGAAAGTGGATATGGTCGTCATGCGCCATCCAAATCCAGGAGCAGCCAAATTTCTATCCGACCGGATAGGAGCAAAAGTAGTGAACGCCGGAGACGGAACGCATGAGCACCCAACGCAAGCCTTACTAGACGCATTTACTATTCGAGAAAAATTTGGTTCCGTTGAAGGCAAAAAAGTCGTTATTGTTGGAGATATCCTGCATTCTCGAGTTGCTCTTTCTAATATACTTTGTCTTCAAAAATTAGGAGCAGAGGTTATGGTTTGTGGGCCTACCACTTTGATTCCGAAGCATATCGATAAATTAGGTGTGAAAGTTTCACACAACTTGCGTCACGCCTTGGAATGGTGTGATGTAGCAAATATGCTACGCATACAATTGGAAAGACAAGATATTAAGTATTTTCCTTCTTTGAGAGAATATTCCATGTTGTTTGGCTTGAACAAAGAAATACTAAACTCTTTATCTCAGGAAATTGTAGTAATGCATCCTGGGCCAATCAACAGAGGCGTGGAAATTACAAGTGATGTCGCAGATTCAAAGCAATCGTTAATTTTACAACAAGTGGAAAATGGCGTGGCAATTCGTATGGCTGTAATATATTTATTAGCAGCAAAAATTGAGCGACAATAAAATTTTGTTATTTTTGGTATTAAACCTTAGTAAAAATGAATTTCGAAACCAATATAGATCAATACGGGGCAACAATTTCTTCTAATGTTGAACGTTTAAATGCCCAAAATGCATCTGAGCTCAAGGCTGAGCTGGTTTTATTGAATAATAAAGGAATTAACAATATTATTGTTGATCTCACTGCTACAAAATATTGTGATTCGTCTGGTTTAAGTTCGCTGCTAATGGGCAACCGTTTGTGCAAGGATACGAGCGGTCGATTTGTATTGTGCGGTATGCAAGAAAACGTAATGAAAATGATCAAAATCGCCCAATTGGATAAAGTTCTTTTATTTAAAGAAAACCACTTAGAGGCTGTTGCGGCCCTTCAAAATTGAGTTTTTATGTTCAATTCATAGGTACTGGTAGTGCGTTGCCAACGGTTAATCAACATCCTACTTCTCAGTATATTTATTGCCAAAATAGACACTTTCTAATTGATTGTGGTGAAGGAACTCAAATTCAATTGCGAAGACGTAGTATCAAAATTCAGAAATTAGATGCTATATTTATTTCACATCTTCATGGTGACCATTATTTTGGATTAGTAGGGTTATTGAGTTCTATGCATTTGCTGGGAAGGCTAAAATCAATCGATATTTACGGACCCGAACTATTAGAAAATATTGTCCGCCTTCAATTAGAAATTGGTGGCGCATCTTTAGGGTTTGAGATGAATTTTCATAAAATAGGCGATAAATTTGAAGGTCAAATATTTGAAGACAAGGTTATAGAAATCACTACTTTTCGCTTAAAGCATAAAATCGTGACACATGGTTTCGTTTTCAAAGAAAAAGTAAAAGCACGAGGTCTTTTAGCTGATAAATTTAAAGAAAGTGGGCTTAGTTTATTGCAAATACCAGATTTAAAAGCCGGAAAAGACGTTGTTGACGAGAACGGTTGTGTTCATTCATTTAAAAAGTACACATCAAAACCTAAACCTTCATCTTCTTATGCTTTTTGTTCTGATACTGCTTATTCGGAGGCCATTTTATCTTGGATAGTAGGAGTTGATGTATTGTATCACGAAGCTACGTTTGTCAACAAAGATAAAGCGCGAGCCAAAGCAACCTTGCACAGTACGGCTGAACAAGCTGCGAAAATTGCAAAGAAGGCGAAGGTGAAAACCATGTATTTCGGACATTTAAGCGCTCGTTACGACGATGCCAAAGTTCATATACAGGAAGCCAAGGTTTATTTCGAAAATTCATTTGAAGCTGTCGAAGGGGAAGTGGTTAAGTTGTAATAAGTTTCAAGATTTAAGTTTCAAGTTTAGCGTTTCAGGTTGTGAGTTTAAAGTTGTAAGTTCTGCGTGTTAATGCGCTGTAGTTTTCTCGAATTATTTAAGTTTCAAGTTTGAAACTCCGAACTTTTTTTAAATAATCCCTTTACTAGCCAGTAGCTCTTCCAGTCTATTTTCGTCAGCATAGAGTACGTCTCGCGCCTTACTTCCTTGAAATGAACCTATTATTCCAAATGATTCCAATTGATCAACTATTCTTCCTGCTCTATTGTAACCAAGCTTTAATTTACGTTGCAATAAACTAGCTGAACCTTGTTGATGTAAAACGACAATACGTGCTGCATCGGCGAACAATGGGTCAAGTTCATTCATATCCGCCTCTCCAGTTGTTTCGCTACCTTCTGGAACATATTCGGGAAGAAGTAGTGCTTCTGGATAGGCGCGTTGTTCTCCAATAAACTGACAAACCGCCTCAACTTCTGGCGTGTCAACAAATCCGCATTGTAAACGTATAACGTCAGCTCCAGTTGAAATAAGCATATCACCACGACCAATTAACTGATCCGCACCAGAAGTATCCAAAATAGTTCTGGAGTCGATTTTAGACAATACACGGAAAGCAATACGGGCTGGGAAATTTGCTTTTATCATTCCCGTGATAACATTTACAGATGGACGTTGAGTTGCAACAATCAAATGAATACCAACAGCACGCGCCAATTGTGCAATACGCGCAATTGGATGTTCAACTTCCTTGCCGGCTGTCATTATCAAATCGGCAAACTCATCTATTAGAACTACGATATAGGGTAAATAGTGATGACCTTTTTCTGGATTCAATCGACGGGCTATGAATTTCGCATTGTATTCTTTAATGGTGCGCGCAGTAGCTAACTTCAGCAAATCATAACGGTTGTCCATCTCAATGCAAAGTGAATTCAAAGTATTCACCACTTTCGACGTATCCGTAATAATGGCATCTTCTTCCCCGGGAAGCTTTGCTAAGAAATGTCTTTCTATTTTGTTGAACAAAGTTAACTCTACTTTCTTAGGGTCAATCAAAACAAATTTAACCTGTGCTGGATGTTTCTTGTAAAGAATAGAAATCAAAATAGCATTTAATCCGACAGATTTACCTTGACCAGTAGCTCCTGCAACTAAAAGGTGAGGTAATTTAGTTAAGTCAAAAACATAAGTCTCATTTGTAATCGTCTTTCCCATAACAACGGGTAATTCCATGTCTGAATTCTGGAATTTTTCTGAAGCAATAAGCGAACGCATACTTACCATTTCTGGTTTAGAGTTTGGCACCTCAATACCTATGGTGCCTTTTCCTGGAATAGGTGCAATGATACGAATACCGAGTGCACTAAGACTTAATGCGATATCATCTTCCAAATTTTTGATCTTCGAAATACGCACGCCTGGAGCAGGAATGATTTCGTAAAGTGTAACTGTTGGCCCAACTGTTGCCTTTATTTTTGCAATTTCTATTTTGTAATGAGAAAGTGTCTCAACAATTTTGTTTTTATTGTCTTCAAGCTCTTGTTTGTTTACAGATATAGTTCCATTACCGAAGTCTTTTAATAATTCTATTGGTGGGAGCAAATAACTTGATAAATCCAATTTCGGATCATAATCACCGAATTCCTTCTGAAGATCATTGATTTCGTCATCGCTGAGCGCTTCGTCGTTGTCGTATACCTCGACAGTCATATTGTCCTTATTGCCAACTTTCGGTTCTTTGGCTATTTCAATTTCAAAGTCGGCATCATCGTTCGAGTCTTCATCTTTGTTCTCTTCTTCCTCGCTTTCATCGTATTCGTCATCATCAAACGAAATCGTCTTCGATTTTTCATCCTTCTCAATCTGCTCGTCTTTGATAGTATTAATTGCGTTAAGATCAGAAATTGGCGTAATTGAAGCTTCATTTTCATCAACTTTGCCCCAAATTGTCCAACGATTCCAAATTGCTCGGTAATCTGGGTTGAATAAAAAAGTTACGATCGTGTAGAGTAAAACAACCAATAAAAGTATTGTTCCAAATTTACCGATTGTTATAGATAGCCATTCATTTATGAAATGGCCAAAACTTCCGCCAAGGTAATTTGGAAATGATGTAAAATAGCCCAAAAGAATGGATGTCCAAATCATAAAAATGGACGTTATTAATAAAGTGCGCTTCAACGGGAGAAGGCTCATATTAAAAAGAAGTTTAACGCCAAATAAGAATGAAATAAAACTGATTACTACTGATGACAAACCGAAACAGCGGAAATAAAGCAGGTGAGCTGTCCATGCGCCAAATTTACCTAACCAATTAACTACAGGTATTTTATCTTCAGAAAATAGGTAGCTAAATAATCCCTTGTTCATCACTTGATCTTGATCTTCTCTCCACGTGAAAAGATAAGATATACAAGCTAATAAACAGAAAATTGAAAATAAAATTAAAAATGCTCCGATGGAGTTTCGTGCTTTTTTCTTTTGAATGGATGTAACAACTTTACCTAAACTTCTCGTTTTCCCTTCATTTTTAGGTTTGTTTTTGGGTTGTACTTTTGACTCTGGCTTGCCAGCTTTTTGAATTTTTTCAATTATAATGTTGTCTTGAGCCATTATCTTGGTATATCTAGCGAAGATAAGATAGATTTATGCGCGAAATGAGTTGACAGTCTCCTATATTTGCACAACGTGATGTTAGTTGTTAATCTGAGAAACTTTAGTCAAAAATTGATTCATTGTTATCTTTTCAAAATCTGAAGGAATACCAAAAAGATTCTTATCCACGGGTTTTTCCTCTATCGAAATTATTGAATAATGAATTATGCCATCGACGGTACTAATATAATAGTCTGCAGGAAGTCCCTTTATTCCAGCGTAAATATCTAAAATATCCGGTCGAATATTTTTAAAATACCATACTGTTCTTGGTTCTTTTAAATCTTCCCTAGATACGATAGCCATCTTTAAAACTTGACCATTCATCTTTTTTCGTCCAAAAAATTTATACTTGATTTTATATGGAACATAAGTGTTTGAATCTCTTTTTTGATCGTTCTGTATGGCTAGTTTTTTACCCATAAAATCCATTAGTAAGTAGGATTTTTTTAATGACATATTTTTTATATTTACTTGAGGACCAAGTGCATCGTTGATAATTTCCATTCTTGAAAGTGTATCATTTGTGTAGACGAACATCTCCCTATCATCAATTAATTGCTGGATTGTGGTATCTAATATTGAAACTTTGTAAATAAAAATTCCAGTAAAGTTCTTCTGACCAAAGTCATTAAAAGAGATTAAAGAGATAAAAAAGAAAAAGAGTAATGTTTTGATTTTCATTGTTATATTATTTTTCAAATCTAAAAGTTGTACGAAAATAATGAAAAGAAGTTGTATGGTTACAAAGGTTTAGTTCGTTTGAATATGCTATTTTTGCTGCTAAATCATTGATGATCATGACGAAAAAAGTTAAAATCTTACTAAATACTTCTGAAATAGCAGCTGGAACGCGTGGTTCATCACTTGGTCCTGAGGCCATTATCACTGCGGCTAGAAAGGAAAGTGACACTTTTTTTTCTGACTTTCCTCCAATCAAATTAAAAAATGAAAATCACTTTTTAGACTTACCTTACAAGTTTCCTTATGCTAAACGGATAGAAGGGTTTGCAAAAGTGTTCGATCACGTTATGTCTGGAATAGAGGCTATTTACGCGAACCATGAGTTGCCCGTCTTGATTTCATCAGACCACGGTTCTGCCGCTGCCACTATTGCTGGAATAAAAGAAAACTATCCTGGAAAACGCTTGGGTGTAGTTTGGATAGATGCACATGGTGATTTGCACACGCCTTATACAACTCCTTCTGGCAATATACACGGTATGCCATTGGCTATCGCTTTGAATGAAGACAATTTAAAATATAAAATAAATGATGTTTGCGACGAAGCAAAATTGATTTGGGAATTGATTAAAAGCAAAGGAGGAAAGGGACCGAAGTTTTCTTCAAAAGATTTGTTCTTTATTGGTGTTCGCGATACAGAAGAAGAAGAAGAGCATTTGATGGCTGAATATGGTATTCGTAATTATACGGTTGCCGAGTTAAGGGAAAGAAAATGGTCGACAATAGCCCAAGAATTTCAAATGTGGATAGATGAATTAGACATTCTTTATATTTCATTTGATGTTGATTCAATGGATCCTGATTTGACTTCATATGGCACAGGAACTCCGGTAAAAGGAGGAATCACGCCCGAAGAAGCAAATGATATATTGACGTTCTTTTCAAAGCAGGAAAAATTGTGTTGCGTGGAGTTTGTAGAGGTAAATCCATGCTTAGATGATAAAAAAAATGCAATGGCGGAAATTACTTTTGAATTAGTGAAAACTGTCGTTAACACGATAATAAAATAAGCGAAACCAAAAATGGAAAATCAAATAAAAGACGAATTAATACAAAACCAAGTTGCCGTTTTTGGGACTACAATTGATGAAAATTGGATTCAATTTCAAAAAACTAGAAAAGAACTAAATGGAGATTTGACATTGGTTCTTTTTCCTTTTGTGAAAGCTCTAAAAACTTCGCCTCAGGCGATAGGTGATAAAATATCAGCTCTACTTATAGGTCTCTCAGATGTCGAATCCTGCGAAGTTGTCGGAGGTTTTTTGAATATTTCTGCGAGTTCAAGCTATTGGATGAATACCTTCAAGGATATTATTTCATCGAAGAAATTTGGATTCCAACAACCGAATACAAAAGGCACTATAATGGTGGAATATAGTTCTCCAAACACTAACAAGCCGCTGCATCTTGGTCACATGCGAAATATTTTTCTGGGTTATTCAGTTTCGGAATTATTGAAAGCGGCAGGATACGATGTTATAAAAACGCAAATCGTCAACGACCGTGGTATCCATATTTGCAAGAGTATGTTAGCTTGGGAAAAGTTTTCTCCGCTAAACGAAAAAGGGGAAAAAGAAACCCCGACGAATACCGGTTTGAAAGGCGATAAATTGGTCGGGAAATACTACGTTGAATTCGATAAGAATTTCGTTGCTGAAGCAAAAAGTATAATCACTTTCTGGGAAAAAGAAGATTTCGATGGTTTTTCTGAGCATGTCAAAAATGAATTCCTTCGTTTGGAATCTTCTAAAGAAGGTAAAGATGACAAAGCAATAAAAGCAATAAGCGATAAAATCCTTGACTTAGCAAAAAACCAAACATCTTTGTTGCTAGAAGCGAAAGAAATGTTGGTGAAATGGGAAGCGAAAGACCCTCAGACTTATTTGCTTTGGTCGACAATGAACGACTGGGTTTACCAAGGTTTTGATAAGACCTATGAGAAAATGCAAGTTGATTTCGATAAAATATACTACGAATCAGATACGTATATTATTGGTAAGGACTTAGTAATTGAAGGATTGCAGAAAGGACTTTTTACCAAGCGTGACGACGGTTCAATTTGGGTTGATTTAACTGCCGATGGTTTAGACGAAAAATTATTGCTTCGATCGGATGGAACGGCTGTTTATATGACACAAGATATGGGAACGGCATTCGATCGTTACACGGATTACCCAAATTTAAATGGCATTGTATATACGGTAGGGAATGAACAAGATTATCACTTTCAGGTATTGTTTTTGATTTTAAAGAAATTAGGATATGCTTGGGCTGATAATTGTAAACACTTGAGTTATGGAATGGTCGATTTGCCTTCTGGCAAGATGAAATCCCGAGAAGGAACAGTTGTTGATGCAGACGATTTAATGGAAGAAATTGTTGGTAAAGCAAAAGAAGCAACGATAGACCGCGGGCATATTGAAGGTATGTCGGCAAACGAAGTAGATGAACTTTGCAATACCATAGGAATGGGGGGATTGAAATATTATCTTTTGAAAGTGGATCCAAAAAAGCGCATGCTTTTTAACCCTGAAGAGTCGATTGAGTTAAATGGAAATACAGGGCCGTTTATTCAATATGCGTATGCGCGTATTCAATCGTTGTTGCGAAAAGCAAAGGTGACAGATATTTCTACCACCGCTGCATTTTTATCAGAAGAAATTGAGGTGATAAAGCTTCTAAACGAGGCACCAAAAATGGTTTTGGAAGCAGCTGACAATTTATCACCAGCCGTGTTGGCAAATTATCTATATGAATTGGTGAAAAGCTTTAACCATTTCTATCAGAACGTATCTATCTTCAATGAGGAAGATATGGATTTACAAAACCGACGACTTGTTTTGGCTAAAAAGGTTGGAGAAATCATCCACGATTTTTGTCAATTACTTGGTATATCCGTTCCAGAAAGAATGTAACAGTTGAAACTTACTCTATTTCAAATTATAGATTTAGAGTAAGTTTCTCAGTTGGAAAGGATGAGATAATAAGTTTAAATTCACACTAAAACGTATTTTGTTCAGATAAGAATTCGAGCTGTAGCTATCCATCAAATTCTGACTCATTATTATAGGCAGATGCAATTGGAATATTTTGCGAATTTTTATTCCGAGGCCTACATTCCAAACACTTTCTATCGTTCCACCATTTGAAAATGCGCCTGCATCAGCGAAAATTCCTAATCCAGTAATTTTAACGGGAAGTTCAAAGAATAAATTTGCTGTCGTCATCCAATTTGATGCATTGCCAAAAGCAGCCGTTGACCGAAATCCGCCCATGTTGTCTGCTCGCTGCGTACTATATATTGAACCGGTTCCTGGAATTCTATTGAAGAATAAATCATCGAAGAATAGATCTTGAACGCCATTGTTTCCGGATAAGGCAAACTTTGTATTGTCAAAATCGGATGGATTATCTTTGATTGAAATAATTTTTCCGGCAAACACCCGCAATTCAACCCACTTTTCCATCTTATTCTTCATGTATCGATAGCGGTACGTCGAGGTAAACATGGCGCGGGTAGCATCCGATAATAATTTTAAATTGTTGTAATAATCCGCTCTAAAATGTGTTTCCCATTGATGATCAGCACGATCATAGTTGAGCATGTAATCCACGTAAAGTCCCACTGAAGTTTGTTCGCGAATAACTAAAACATCTTGTCGTATAATGGATTTAACCAATAGTTCATTTGTCCAAGCTTTAAATGCCTTTCGATTGCCCAATTTCATGCGAATATAAGGAGCTGCAGCGTAATAGTAATCTTTGTTACCTCTATTAACATCATCCATTTTAAAGCTTCTTATGGAGACACCAAGTTTGGCCTGACGTATTAATTTTTTAGGTAAAAATGTATATGAAATGTCACCAATTCCTGAAACCATTTGTCGACCGAATGAATACATTGGTGCAATATAGAATTGTACTGGATTTGTTGGGATTGCTATGTTGTGAATAGCGAGTCCAAGCATAAATTTATCAGCTGTATTATAAGCTAAAACGGGTGACCAAAATAGATTGGTAGCATTCGCCTCATTGTCGCCAGCAAGGAATTCTAATTTGATCGGTTCTAATCGTTTGAAAAGCTTATTTGAGGTCCATGTATTGTTGTTGCGGTTAATTTCCGGAATAAAATTCAAGGAATCTATTTGAACTTTAGTTACTTCGCATTCTGTTGTAATTTTGTGTTTTCTAGATGCTCCAGCTGGCAGCCAAAATATCTTCTCTTCACCGCTTATGTTGCGCAATGTTACTGGAATTGGTCCGTCGACTTGTCCTACATTTTTCACAACAATCTGCGATTTTCCATTTTTAGATTTTACCCTTTTTATTTTGTAGTCGATATGATTTGTCGTTTGAATTAAATCATGGAAAAACCAATCCAAATCTTCACCTGTTTTTGCTTCAAATACAGCTTTTAAGTCTTCTGGTTGCGGGTGGCGAAATTTCCATTTTTCATAATATTCAGACATAATTGCATCAAAAATACCATCTCCCAGATAGTTTTTCATGTAAAGGAAAATCAGCCCAGTTTTTTGGTACATGACTATTCCATAATTCAAAGATTCAAAATCTGTACTTTTGGTTTCAATGGGTTGATCTTCGCCAAAACGCATCATTAATTGAACTTGAATATCGGCTTGATCGCGGTAGTCTAAATCATTGAAATGAAAACGACCATTGGCCACCATATCACTTAAACGCTTGTTATCAGGATATTTAGTTTGGATATAACGGATTTCATTTAATGTATTCAATCCTTCATCCATCCAACCATGATCGCGCTCGTTCGAACCTAAAATTCCGTAAAACCAATTGTGACCAACTTCGTGAACAATTACAATTTCTAATTCTTCTGCTGATGATGAATTTCCGATTACCGTAACATTTGGATATTCCATTCCGCCACCGGCGCTAATTGTTCCATCAACGGCGGTAACTTGGTCATATGGATAATCGCCGTTCCAAAGTGAATAATAGTATGCCCCGTCTTTAATGTAATCAGTTGCATTTTTCCAAAGATTGGCATTTCTAGGCGTAAACATTGCCCAAGTAGTCACTTTGCGTTTGGAATGAGGCAATTCCACTTCATCTTTTAAAACATAATATCGTTTATCGGCGAACCAGGCGAAATCATGGACTTTAATTTGCGTATAACGAATGGTTTTCATTTCCTTTGAGGAAGCAGGGAAATCCATGTTCAGTTTAGATGTAACACCGAGACTATCAATAAACGACTTTGTTTCTGCCGCTTTTTCTGCTAAAAATTCTTTTTCACTTTCCGTTTGTAAATCACCTGTGGCGCCAATAACATAGTTTGAAGGTAAAGTTATGCTAACATCGAAACTTCCATATTCAGAGTAAAACTCACCTTGATTCAAATAGGGAAGAGGGTGCCAACCATTTTTATCATAAACTGCTGGCTTGGGATACCATTGTGTAATCTGATAAGATTGATTGATATGCCCTAAGCGTGAAATATTTCCAGAAGGTATCTTAACATGAAAAGGAGTAGCAATTTTAATACGATCGCCGGTTGAAATCGGTTTTGGTAAAAATATTCTGGCAATATCTGGGTTTTTAGCATCCAATTCCCAAATCAAAGCCAAACCACTTGTATTGAAATTCAATTCATCAATACGCCCCCTCAAGCTATCGTTTCCAAATTTCAATATATCATTTCCACTCTGATAGATTTGATTCGCAAGAGCAGTTTGGGAATTGCTATAGGCGTTGGGCCAAAGATGGATGTATATAAAGGTAAGTTCATCCGGACTGTTATTGATATATTCGATTTCAATTTGACCATTCAGTGCGTGATCAACATCGTTTAATTCAACGTTTATTTTATAGTTCACAGTCTGTTGCCAATTGTTTTGGCTCATTACAACTGTTGGTAAAAAAAATAAGAAGACTAGAAGAGGTAAGGTAAATCTCATATGTACATGATTAGAGCATAAAAGTAATGGAAATCTTAATCAGTAGGCAAAAAAAAAGCCACTTCATTTGAGAAGTGGCTTTTGTATACGTTTTTCAAATTTATTTTACAACTTTCATAACTGCTTGTCCTGCTTCAGATGTGAAACGAATGAAGTAGACTCCTTTGTTCCAAGTTGAAGTAGAAATACTAGTTGAAGTAGCAACTGACTTTGTAGAACTAATTGTTCTACCATTTATATCTACTATTTCGAAAGTAAGAACTTCATTAGATGAGTTATTGATATTCAAAATATCGTTTATTGGATTTGGATATACAGAAACTGAATTTAATAATTCGTTTTCTACAATACCGGATGTTCCGTTTAATAAAACACATGTTGATGTGATAGAGCAAGTTCCTTCTGAAACAATTACTGCGTAGTTGCCAGTAATGAGTGCCGTAAAGGTTTGACTTGTTTCTCCGCTGATAGGTGTATTGTTTGCACAATCAATCCATTGGTAAGAAATACTTGTACCTGCTGCTGTTGCAGTCGCCGTATTAGAGGTTGAAGTAATGGCACTTGAAGGCGGATTACATGTATCTACGAAGCTAGCAATACTACAAGGGAATAACTGGTAACCTGAATCGTAAGGAGAAGAGTTGTCAAACTGACCGCCCGTTCCTGTTACGTTAAATAAACCTTGTGGAGCAGCAGCTCCCGGAATATCTGTATCTGAATCAATCCGTATTACGAATGTATTTACGCCGTCTGTAACATCAATATTTGCACTTCCAGTTCCAAATGTTGCCATTGGGGTAACTAAAGATAGATTTTTCATAGTGATGTACTGAGATTCTGTACTCTCATCCAAAATGGTAACAACAGTTGGAGCCATTAATGCAACACCTTGTGCTAACACTTCAATAGAATCAGCTACAACTTCAAGTAAGCCATTGTATTGTGCAATTTTACCAAATATTCTGAGTGAATCTCCTTCAGCTGCAGTTGTATAGCCTGAAACATCTGAAAATGAGAACAAGTTAATTCCTGAATCAGAACCATCAATCATAGTCAAGCTGTAACCCGTATTTCCATCAAAATCAATACAGTAAAGAACGCCTGTCAATTCTACTAATACGTCTAATGAATCAGCAACACCGTTTGCGTCAACAGTTGATATTTGATCAATTGTATAATAAACATAATCATTAGCTACGCCAGAAACGTTTACTGAATCATTCGCAGCTCCGTTAGAGGTGGCAAGTATATCACCAGCTAAAGAACCAGCGACAACCGCATTAGCTATTACATATATTGTTGTATTTGAAACTGTACCACCAGTTTGCGGTAGAATTAGAGAATTTGTAAATCCAGTTCCTGTTGTTAGTGAAATTTCAAAGTTAGTTGGAGCAGTAATTGTAATGTCATCAATCATACCTAAACCAGATGCAGTGAATGTTTGTTCAGCTGAAGGTGTACCAACTACATGACTGAATGCTGTCAATAAACTTGGCGCTAAGGTAATAACTGGGTTTGCTGAAGAACAAGCACCTGGATCAGTAATTAATTGATCTAAAGTACAGCTTCCTGCAGCAACATCTGTAATCGTTACGGTTACGTTTCCAGCTCCTGCAGAACCAGCTTGTAATTGGAAAGAAGTAGCAGCACCGTACGTTCCTGTTGTTGGCGTTATTGTTCCTGTTGGAACAGATACGGTATAAGAAGCTCCCAAAGTTGATCCTGTTGGGTTTAAACTAAATGTTAAATAATCATCTAAAGGATTGGCCGCTGTTAAGGCATCGTTGCAAGTTAAAGCTGTAATGCCTGATGCTGCAATGTTACAACCTGTGGCACCTGACGGCGTAACTGAGGAAAATGTAGATCCTGCACGAATTTCATCTATTTCTCCATTTCCTGTTCCGGGGCTTTGTCTTAGGTAAACACAAGCGAAAGCTGGAATTACAGAAGAACTGACTGTATTTGAAACAGTCGCAGCAGGAGCGGTTGCACCTGGTGTTGGGTTAACATATAATTTAGCAACGTGTGGTGTTACCGACTTGTCTAAGCCAATCACTAATAATATAGTCGTGTTAATTGCATAATCAGTAACACTATAGGTGGCTGTTCCTGATGAGTTACCTATTCCAAAATTTACAGTATTGGCTGCAGTTCCCGGTTTTACATATGTTCGCGCAAAAAGACTTGACATACTAGAACCGGCTGTACCTCCAATACCTGTAAAGTAATCACCGCTAGTTAGTCCTGTTGTACTCGGTAAGGAGTATAAGAATGAAACGAAAGCAGTATCACCAATAATTGTGATTGCTTTATTTAAATCTTCTGAATTTCCAGAAACGAATGCTGCTTTACCTCCTGTTGAAGAAGCTAAGCCAGAGTAAGTTAAACTTGTAGTGATTGTTGATGAAAATTGTCCAGCCGTTCCGCTATGCATTGTCCAACCGTTGGCATTTAGAGCCCCTGTGTAGTTAAACACATCTACAACTTGTGAAAATGCTAGTTGCGTAAATAAGATTGTTGTCAAAAGTAAAATTTTTCTCATGTTTTTTGTTTTTGGATTTCTCCACATTTAAATGCAAATATAGAGGACTTGATTCAAATAAACCAATTTGATTATTAACTTTTTGTGAACAAAAAAAATAGGCGTGAAAAATATCACGCCCATTTGAGTCTCATTATGAATCTATTAATCTTTCATGTGTTCGTCTTCTTCAGGATCTGGAGGAAATAACTTTGGGATATCTTTCAGATTTTGCAGTCGATCCAACATCTCTTCGAGTTGTGAAATTGTTAGTTGTTTACCAATAATTTTTTTGTCTTTATCCAACACAAATACCCGCGGATTTGAATAAATATCATAGGTTAAAGAGAAGTTCAATGACTTATAGTCTGTATATTTTGGAACAACTAATTCTGGAGTTGAAGTCGCTACATCATATAAATTCTGTGTTAGTGCAACATTGATGAAGGTTAAGCCATTTTTAGCGATAAATGTTTTCCATTTACCAAAATCTTCACCCATTGCTTTACAAATACCGAATACTTCAATATTTCTAGCTTTCCATTTTTCGGTATATAGTTTTTGAATTTTCGGTGTTGTTTTTTTACAGTGACCACAATCTGGATCCCAGAAATAAAGAATGGTATAGTCTGCTTTGATACTGTAAAAGTCGTGGAACGCTTCATCCGTTGAATCTCTTAAACTAATATTTGGTGGTTTAATTCCCAACACCGTGTTCTTCTGAGCAGGAATTTTATCGCACAATTCAATCAACTTATCCTCGGGCATCCAGTAAGCCGGAGATTTTCCATCTTCATTAAAAGTGCAGAAATATCGATCCGCCATCATTACGTAGACTTTATCCATTCCCATTTGCTTGCTTTTTTGAAAAGTTGTGATGACGTTCGTAACACAATATCTAAAAAATTCAGAGTTTTGCTCTAAACTATCGCACAGACGGAAAGCATATTTATTAATTGTATCCCAATGCTGAAGCAGCATAGTTTTCCCAAAATAGGTTTCTAGTTTATTGCCGAAAATAGGGGAATTAACTAATCGATCATCCGTGAAATCTACATTGTCAAAATAATGGTCTCTGTAATAATGGTAATTGAATTCTATATCAATTTTTACGCCGTTTTCGTCTGTGGGAGCGGGAGGCACAACAATATCCATAGACATTTTTACTAATTTGGAAACAAGAGTTGTTTTATTATCGGTGATTAAATTATTTTGATAGGCCAAAACATCTTTTGTTACATTTTCAATTTCTTCCGTTTTAGTTTTAAATTCTGGAGAATCTTTATCCAAAGCATTCCTTTGTTCTGCCAATAAAGTTGCTTTTGCACGCTGAGTTCCCAAATAAGTTATGTACTCCAGAAAAATTTTGTTTTCGACTGATTCTTTGACCTTCAAATTACCAGATAAATCAGGCATTGCGGTTTCCATGTTTAATTCTTCATTGTTGTAAATGAATTCGAAAAACTTTTGTCCGGGCAACAAAACACCGAACATACCTGGTTTTTGCTTTTTCCCGTTAAATTCTACAATTCCATTTTTAATTTCAGCCGTATCGGCGTAAAGTAAAGTTTTACCGTAATATTTTATCAAATATACGGTGGTGTCTTTTACTCCCGCAATCTTGAATTTTAATTTTTGACTAAAAACCGAATGGCTAGTAGCGAAGAGAAATGCAATAAGGATTAAATTTTTCATAGTTTACAAGGTATGTTTTCTTCTAAATTGACGAACAAAAATAAGAATAGTGAGATTTTTAACAGAACATTAACACGTTTAATATTCGTTAAGAATTCCTTTTCTTGCATTTGAATAACTTGCAAGGGCAAACAGAGCGTAGGCTAAAGCCAATGCAAATAAGGCGAACCATGCTACATTCGTTCCAATATAAAGACCGCCAGATTCAAACATTTCGTCTAAAAATATTTTGAAAATGAAGAAAATCCCAAGTCCAGTTGCAGCTACTAACCCAAATATTTTAATAAAATAATAGGAAAAACTATTGATTAATTTCTTAGGTGGATAACCAAGACGCAAAAGAGTTCTTACTTCATATGCATTTCTGGAAAGTAGGAGTTGTAAATATTGTATCAGCACTAAGCCTGAAACAAATACGGCAATAACGGATATGCCTAGGACGACCAAGAATAAAGTGCCAACTACACTCTTTAATCGGCCAACTACCATTTGTGAGTTTTTGGACTCTAAACCACGTTTGTTGAGTAAATCTTCGACCAGACCAAATTCACTTTCTTTACCCGAAATCATAATTTGAGTGATTTTGCTCTCTGTCGTCGAGGCGTAGGTTTCATTTCCGTAAAACATAAAGGTTTTGGGAACTAAAATGGATGCCACTTCATTCGTAAAACCTATGATTCTTGCGTTGACATGCTCTTCTCTGTCCGAATTATTTGGGTCGCGAAGTCTGAATTTGAATTTAATATCCATGGCTAAATCATCAGATATTTGTGGAATTCCACTTGCACTCATGAATGTATTCAGCATCACTAAGAAGTCGCGCGGTAAAATCATAGGTACAAATTCATCACCCTTTTCCCATTTCCATTTCACGCTTTTTACATCTAAGAAATCTTGGTCTACTGTTTGAATGAATACGTCTGAACGAAAATAAGGCACCAATGGATCATCGGTTTGAAAAGAAACGTCAAAATTATTGCTCACAACGGGTTTAACATCTTCAATAAAGCTCTCGGCCTTAATTTTTTCAATTTCTCTGGGAGTAAAGTCTGTTTTGGTCAGATTAAGTGAACTGGAATTGGTCACTTTTTTCTGAACGATAATTGTATTCGGTCCTAAAATATCAGCACCTTTTCCAAATTGATTGACTTTGATTAAGTAATGAATGGAGGTGACTAAAAAAGTAATACCCATAAATGCACCAACCATGGCAATAATCAATTGCTTCTTATCCTGATTTTTGTATAATATGTTGTTTAACATTGTCTTACAGGTTTAACTCACGTGTATACTTGTAATCACATTCATCGCCCAAAGAGGTTAAAATAAATCCTGCCTTGAGCGTATTGCAGCGGTCGTCTATCATTTTCAAAGCGATTTCCGCATTCACTTTGTCTAGGTGCGAGAAAGGTTCATCTAAGATCAACCACTCAAAAGGCTGACATAGCGCACGTATAATTGCAACACGCTGTTGCTGGCCCATGGATAAAAGACTACATTTCTGTTCCCATTTATCAGCTATGCCAAGTATGGCAAGTTTCTCCTTCAATTGTTCCTCTGTGAACACATGTTGTAATTCATTTTTGACTTTTAAGTTGTCTTTGACACTTAAATCTGGAAAAAGTTGTAAATCCTGAAATACAACGGAGATTTTTGTTTGACGAATGTTGGTCCAATCGTCAGGTGTGAAAGTGCGAATATCCTTGCCATCATAAGTGATTTTGCCTGAATAATCTTTTCGTAATCCAAAGGAAGTAAAAGTAAAAGTTGATTTCCCTTTTCCACTAGATGCATTCAGTAAAATTCTTTCCCCAGCTTTCAATTCAACTGGACTGCCCCAAATACTTATTTTTCCATGTTCAATAGAAGCAAGCGGGATAGGCATAACCTTGTGAAATGTAATGTTCATTGTTTGGTTTTCTAGATGTTTTCAATAATCATTCCAAACTTGGAGAAGCTTGAACTGCTGAGTACGAAATTGCTGATTATCTTCGAGATAAATTATTTGATTGATAGAATATTTTAAATTTTATTGCTTATTTGGAAACTGATTTTTGCAATGATTCCACTATTTCTGCTTTTCTATCTTCAGTGGTTTGACTAAGAAGCCAAATATTTTCCTTGTTTCTCCGAAACCAAGTTAGTTGTCTTTTGGCATATCTTCGGCTGTTTTGTTGAATGAGTGATATGGCTGATTTTAAATCAGTTTCCCCTCTTAAATGAGCGAAAAGTTCTTTGTAACCTACGGTATTCAAACTTTGTAATTGATGAAAAGGTAAAACAGTTTTAGCTTCTTCAAGTAAACCCTCTTCTATCATCTTTACCACGCGTTCGTCTATTCGTTTGTAGAGTATTTCACGCGGCAGTGTAACAACAAATTTAATGATCTCAAATGGTCGGTTCGCAATTTGATTTTTACGTACTTCAGCCATTTTTTTCCCAGTAAGACTAAGAATTTCCAGAGCTCGAAGTACTCGATGTGGGTTCAGTAAATCAATGTTGTTGGCATAGTCTAAGTCAAGTATTTTTAATTCATCTTGAATTTTGGTTAAGCCTTCATGTTCATATATGTATTGCCATTTTTTCTGCATTTCTATATCGCTTGGAAGCGGATCAAGACCATTACAAAGTGCGTCAATGAATAAGCCTGACCCACCGACGAGAATTGCAATATTTCTTTTTTTAAATTCGCTGTCCAAGACTTCTAAAGCCTCTCGTTCAAATTGTGCAGCAGAAACGGGTTCGTCTATCGAATGAGAATCGATAAAAAAGTGGTGAATTCCATCTTGTTCTTCAGGCGAGGGTTTTGCTGTGCCAATGGAGATTTCTTGGTAAAATTGTCTTGAATCAGCCGATAATACAGCGCAGTTCCATTTCTTAGCTAAAGCAATAGCAAGGGCGGTTTTTCCGCTAGCTGTTGGCCCTTGAATTACAATTAAATGATTGCTATTTTCCAAGTGTTATTTGTAAATTTCAGTGTAATGTAAAAAACGATCATAGATCTCTTGAACGTATTTGTAGGTAATTATTCCTCGCATTGAGCCATATCTTACAACTGGGTCGCCGTAAAACTCACGTTTTGATAATTTTAAAATCATTTCTTCGACATTCTCGTCCCACACGGTTGGATCTTTGCCATATTTTTCGGCCAGCCTTTGTGCATCGAGAACATGTGCTTTTCCGCAATTGTAAGAAGCTAAAGCGAATTTCATTCGTTGTAGATAATCGGGTATTGATGTCCACGATTTGAGGTCTTTTTTCAATTTTCTACCACCACCCATAATTTGAACTTCCGGAGGTGAATCTGGATGAACGCCAAATATTGGACCTATTTCTGGCATAAATTGCATCATTGAATAAGCACCGCCAAAAGAAACAGCATCTGGGTTGAATTTTGATTCTTGGTAAGATAATGCCGCTAACCACCGCCAATCGATATTGTTTTTTAGTCCCGCTGCTCTAAAGTATTGGTCATAAGCTGATATATCTCCCTTTTTCGTTGGTTTAGAACTTTCTGGTGTATGAATGGATATCGGACTTAGCTCATAATATTTATGATAAATGTATTTGTAAACAGCGGTATTTGTAAACTTATCTAACCAATTATCTAATTTAGCTTTTAAAATAGGACTCGATTTACGCAATCCGAAAGCAATTTTTTGTTTGGCAGAAAGCGGCAAATGTATATCTATATTTCCGAAAAAGCTTTGGTTAATCTTAGCAACGTTTTCTTCAACCACGGTGTAATCAATAATTCCCTCAGAAACGAGTTCAATTAACTCCTCTGAACCAACCAGTCCATCTTCCTCTTTTATATATATAGTATCCCCGATTTCCTCTTGCAAACTAATCAATCGATCGTAATAGCTTGATTGTTTCCATACAGTTACTTTTTTCTTAGCCAATTGTGATGCCTCTCTCAAAAGCGGTTCAGAGAAATGTTCTTTGGGATTCGGTTTTCGCTGAATAAGTACCTGCTGTACAGCAATTATAGGAACACTAAAGTCCATTTTATTTGCTCTTTCACGCGTTACGGTTAGATTACAAGCAAGAATATCTCCATTACCTGCATTTAATTCATCAATGGCATAGTCAAGATTTTCGATTATTTTGATTTCTAATTCAACGCCCAGTTCTTGCGCAAATTCACGTAATACTTCGTATTCAAAACCCATCTCCTTCTCGCGGTATAGAAAGTAGGATGTGGAACTATTTTCAGCTAATACAATGAGTTTTCCTCTTTTTAAAATTTGCGCTAAATCAAACTGATATCCCAATTGATTAAAGGTAGATTCTTTTTTCTCTCCTTCCATAATACAGGAAAAAACAAGAAAAAAAACGGACAAGGAAAGGAAGTGTAAAATTCGTTTGTTCAACATAAATAACCCAAAATCAAGAAGGGGAAAGGTACAAAAAAATCACGATTTCAAAATTAATCCAAATTCAATGCTTTAAAATATACATTTGCATCGAGCATGTATTGATCAAAAGCGCTTTCAATATGTGTTTCGTATTTTTCAAATACCTCCAATCCATTTACCAATTCATTTTTAAATGAAAGCCTTTGAGATACACCCTGACAAGCTTTGTATAATCCATGCTTGAATTGGTATTGATACAACCAGTTTTTTTCAATTAATTTTGTCAGCATGAAACGATATTCTGGCGTAAAGTCAGGGTTATTGAAGTCAATAGATTTAAAAAAATGTTGAATGAAGTCTTCTAATTTTATTTCGTGAAAGCTAGCCCATTGTTTCGCAAGTAGATGGTCAAAATACAAATCCACCGCTATACCCGCAATTTTAGGTAGAGGCTTATACAACATGTGCAATAGTTCCAATACCGCAGGGTGATTATCGATATAGGAATCGATGGAACGATGCAGAAAAACTCCCTTTTGAGTTACAGCGGATAAATGGGATAGATTTTTCCCCTTTATGAAATCACCAAGCAAATTTGCAGCCATCAACTCTTTATCGTTGCGAGAAAAATAAAGATGTCCAAGGAGATTCATCCCCTAAATATAGGACAAGTAAATTAGAATAAAAAAATATCGTCGGACTTTGACTTAATTTAGTTCGGGGTTTGGAGCAAAAAAAAGCCCTCTCTTTCGAAAGGGCGTTGAATCTATTTTTTTAATATTCGTCTTCGTTGAAGAGAAAATCTTCACGAGTTGGATAATCAGGCCAGATTTCTTCTATACTCTCATAGATATCACCTTCGTCCTCCAAATCCTGTAAATTTTCAACAACTTCCAATGGCGCTCCTGCACGAATGCCGAAATCGATTAACTCATCTTTAGTTGCTGGCCAAGGTGCGTCTTCCAAATAGGAGGCTAATTCTAGTGTCCAATACATTTTTTGAAAATTTTAAACTGTTAATTGGCGCAAAAGTAATCTTATTTTTAAACTTTCCAAAAGATGAGAAAGAAACTTTGCTTTTTTGTTCAAAAAAAATGAAATAATGAATTCTACATAGTACGACTAAAAGCCCTACATTCTTGGCTTCCAAGGACTTTCTTCTGCTCTCAAATCTTGAGTTAATTTTCGGCTTAACACAAATAAATAATCACTCAATCGATTGATATAACGCGGGACTAACTCATCTACTTGTTCGTTTTGCATTAAATCAACAATTATTCTCTCCGCTCTCCGGCAAACGCAACGCGCGACATGACAAAAAGAAACTGTTTGATGTCCACCGGGAAGTACAAAGGATTTCATTTCGGGCAAAACTGCGTCCATTTCGTCCATCCATTGCTCAAGATTTTCTATATCTTGAGCAAAAAGGCCTGGTAGTTTCATTTTCGATTTTTCAGGGTCACTTGCCAAATTCGAACCAATAGTAAACAAACGGTCCTGGATTTCAAGCAGTTGTACTTTGTATTCTGAAGCTATATTTTGGTCTCGAACAAGTCCTAAATATGAGTTCAATTCATCAACTGTTCCGTAGGATTCAATTCGCATAGAACATTTTGGAACGCGAGTACCACCTATTAAAGACGTTTCTCCTTTGTCACCTTTTTTAGTGTATATTTTCATCGTTTAATACTATATTTTTCGTTTAGATTTCAATTCTTCAATGCGTTTTGCCTTTTCTGAATTTCTTAGTTTTTTTGCAGAAGTGGTTAGATATGTGTGCTTTCCTTCAAGATAGGCCAACTGGAAATTTATCCACTCTATTTCCGAAAATTCTTTTCCGAAAATGGCTAATTCATCTCTAAGATAACCTGCGATTTTGTAATAATCATCCCGACCAAAATAATCGTGGTCACTGTCGGACATGATATCGTCTAAATGACTGGAGGATGGGACATCTTTTTCTGTGGATCGGATAATTTCAATAATTCTAAAAATTTGTTTTTTGCTATAACCATACTTGGGTAAGTCTTCTTTTACCATTTTTTTTGCAAATATTTCATTTTCATTATATTGATAAATGAATCCAGCATCATGGTACAAGACGGCAGTTCTTGTGATTATAGTTTCATCAGTGGATAATTGCTCAAGCTCACTCAATCTAATCGCCGCCTTTTCCACTGAAAGGGTGTGATTAATATCATGATAGGACAAATTTTCGGGCAATTCATATCTTAATCTATGCAAAATATTTTCTCGCATTCCATTAAAATTTACTTTGCTATTGTTTTTTTTTGAGAGCATGAAATTAACGTCAACTGTAAAGTTAAGAAAATTAAATACGGGTTAAACAAACATTTATTGTGAACGTCAGAATTACAATCCGAACGCCATAGTTTCAAGTGCTTCTTCAGCAGTTGTGCGTACCTTCTTTAATTCCAAAATACGCTGAATAACTCTGTCTACCGTAGAATCAGGACAGGAAGCTCCCGAACTAATGATGATTTTCATAATATTTTTATTGTTCAAATTAACACGAGCTTTGACTTCCATGTTTTGATGAATGTCATAACTCAGCCATTCTGTTGCTGAAATTAATTTTGATTCATCTTCGATGAAATAACAAGGAAATTTATTTTCCATCAATTCCACCAAGTGTGTTGTATTTGAACTATTGTATCCACCGACAACAATTGCGAAATCTGCGATTACATCGAGTAAACCTTTTGTTGCATTCTGGTTGTCATTTGTTGCGTAGCAAAGCGTATCTCGTGTGTCTGCAATATGATTTTTAATGTTCATATCGCCATACTTTGTAATCATCGTACCACGCAAAAAATCAGTAATGGCTTGAGTTTCAGTTGCCAACATAGTCGTTTGATTCACGACACCAATTTTTCTTAAATCTTTTTTTGGATCAAAACCTTCAGAATATTTGCCTTTGAAAGCCATTAAAAATTCTTCTTCTGTCGATTTCCCCAAAATATAGTCAGCCAAAGTGCCCGCTTCCTTTAAATCCTTGACAATAATACTGTTGCTATTTTGCCGACTATGCGAAAAAGTGGCACGTGTTTCCTCGTGAAGATGTTTCCCGTGAATAACTACAGTGTATTTGTCTTCACCAAGCTTTTCGGCTCGGTTCCATACTTTTTCTACGAAGGGACAAGTGGTATTGTAAGCTTTGGTTTGAACACCTATTTCGTTTAGCTTTCCTTCTATTTCAACCGTAGTTCCAAAAGCAGGAATGATAACAATGTCCTCAGAATCTAATTCTTCCCAAGGGATAATTTGACGCCCAGCTGTGTCTTGTATAAACTTAATGCCATGATTTCGCAAGTCTTCATTAACTCCAGGGTTGTGAATCATTTGACTTAACAGGAAAATACGCGTGTCTGGGTTTTCTTCTATGGCTTTATAGGATAATTCTATCGCATTTTCTACACCATAGCAGAACCCAAAATGACGAGGTATCCAGAATTGTACCTTTCCAAAATCCAGCAGAGAGGGTGAGAAGTCTTTTTTGCGAGGATCCGCTAACTTTCTTTTCTCCTTAACTTTAGATATTATTGTTGATCGATAAAAACTTGGGATATTAAATTCTTTCATGGGTACTACAAAGTGTGTAAAGGTAACGTCTTTGTTGCTTTTTTTAGCGTTTTTTGTCTATTTTGTTTGGAATTTCTTAATGTTTTTTTCTTTTGAAGGTAACAATCACCTCAATTGGCTTAAAACAAGAAAAGAGATGAAATTAAATCCCACCCCCTTTTTCTACCCGCGACCAACTATATGTAGAGGTTTAAATCCTTGCTGTGTTTAACGCTGTATTTGAAATAAATATTCTCGTTGTTCTTGGGTTTTATCTTTATAATCCACTCAATAATACCAGATTTGGTATTTAAACTTCCTTTGTCTAATCCTTGTTCTTCAATGATAATTTCTGGGTTCGTAGAGATAGGTATTTGGTCCAGAATGACGATTTCTATTTCTGTGGATTTCAAATTGCGTATCTCAATATTGTAGGCAAAGGTCTTTTCTATGCTGCTTCCAACAATTTTCTCTTTACTCTCTTTTTTCATCAAAGTGCGTTTTACCATGATATTTGGATCTTTTCCTAATGAGAAGGTGATTGTATCATCCATCTGAGAAGGATTCAAGAAAGTTTCGCCGATATATGTTCCATCGAAGAAGATATTTGCTTTCGCTGGAACCAATTGATAATCTGATAAATTTGCCAGTTCAGCCATCAAATATGCGGATTGATCCAATTTTGGGATTGTGTAGTAACGGTAGTTTGCTGGAATGTTAATATTGCGAATCAAAACCATGTGTTGTTCGTTATTGGACTTGATTGAATACGGCAAATCAATTTTAAACTCAGCTGAAATCATGTGCTCAATTACTTGTGTGAAGTCCGCTGAGGTCTTCGAATTGTAAGTTACTCCATCGGTATTGGTGTAGTAATTCTGTGAAGATATTTCTTCCAATTTGTCGAGATGTTTTGATTCTCGACTGATCTCTAAGTTGTTAACTCTTGGCACGTTTTTTTCAGTTTTGTAATTGTTGTAGTCTACATACCAAGGATGTAAAGCTGGCAATGTTTTATTCTGATAAGGATTGTTGGTTGAAATACTCAAGCGGACATCATCCCAATCTACGCCTGTATTTTGAAAGACTTGTGCTTTGTAATTCATGTTGATTTTAGAATCGGAAACTTCTGCACGCATATCATACAATGGTGTCCAACCTGCGTTACATACTAAATAACTTAGATTCAATTTGCCACTTATAGCTTCAGAAGCCGAAAGTGTAATTGTAATTCTGTGACTCGGACCTTTTGGCATACTTTCCAATTGGGCGCTATTCTGGTAATTTTTTAAAGAACGAAGGCGATCGTTCATTTCCGATTGAAGCGCAACTTTTTTGCTTTTCGCACGATTCAAGCCTTGTAGGTTTTTGTTGATCTCTAGCATTTTTACAGTGTAATATTCTAGTGCCTGTTTCAATAAATTGATGGAGTCATTCACCTTTCCTTGTCCTTTGATAGCGCCGTTGTTCGCTAAAATGTTTTTCGAAGCAACATACACATCTATTTCATCCTGAATTTGCTGTAATTCAAAACCCATTGTTTTCAGAGAATCTTCGATGATTTTTATTTCTCGCCGAATCTTCAATGGCATTCCTTCCAAGTTTTGTGGTTCAGATTTCGGATAAAAAAGCGAATATTTCGCATCAATAATTACCACATTTCCACTTGCCAAAACTTGCAAACTATTCGGATCTATTGTTGGACAAATTCCATCCACGATAACTTTCGTAATTCCAGGTTTGATGGAATAAGAAGCTTTCCGTTTGATTTGAGCACCTTGCGCGTAAACGGTGACTTCTGTAATATTCGATTTTACAATGTCCTCCTCCAAGGAAAATGCGGAACTGCTGAGTGCAATGCCGAAGGCAATAAGAATGATTTTATACATGGTCGTTTGTTTTTTTGATCTGTACAAGGATTTGGAGGATTGGTTCATTTCGCTACTTTGTTTTATTATATCGTCTCTAGAAGCGATATATACAAATATCGTCTCTAGAGGCGATATATTTGGATATCGTCTTGAGAAGCGATATATTCGTAAAAAAAATGATTGCAGTAATAACAGGTGATGTAATAAATTCACGAGAAGGTAAACCAACAGACTGGTTGAAAGGATTAAAAGAAGTATTGAATCAATACGGAGAAATTCCTGCAGAGTGGGAAATATTTAGAGGAGATAGCTTTCAATTAAAAGTAAAACCAGAAAATGCTTTAACAGTGGTGTTGCATATTAAGGCCGCCTTAAAATTGAGTGCTCGAAAAGATGTAAGGATAGCAATCGGTATTGGATTAGAAAAACACAAAGCGAAAAAAATTACAGAATCAAATGGAGAGGCTTATGTTTATTCTGGCGAATGCTTTGAATCTTTAAAAAAACAAACAATTGCCATAAATACAGGGAACAAAAACATCGATGCTACAATAAATTTGATGCTGATGCTGGCCCTGTTAACAGCCGATAATTGGAGCCCTACGGTTTCGGAAATAATTAAAACAGCAATAGAAAATCCTGAAAAAATACAAAAAGAAATTGCTGAAAAATTGAAAAAGACGCAAAGCACTGTAAGTGCGGCTTTAAAACGTGGTGGATATGATGAAATATTAAAATTAAATCAGTATTTTCAGTATCAAATTTCCTCACTATGATTCTACTGTTATTGAAACTGTTACTTGCTCATTTCTTAGGAGATTTTGTTTTTCAACCCGATTCCTGGGTGAGGCGGAAGGTGAATGATAAAATCAAATCTATTTATCTGTACCTGCACGTAATGATTCACGCCGGATTGCTGATTGTGCTTTTTGGGTTTGATTCTAAATATTGGGTAACCATCCCAATTGTTGTTGTCAGTCATTATATCATCGACGTTTTCAAACTTTATTTAAAAGAAAAAATCAAGGAGCGAAAGCTTTTTCTTTTTGATCAAGTAGCCCATATCATTGTAATTGCGAGTGTGGTCCAATTCTATTATCCGTATTTGAATAACCTGGAATTTCTCTACTCGAAAGCCTTCATTTCCATGGCCCTTTCTCTAATATTATTGACTTTCGTTTCGTCCATTGTCATGAAAATGGTGATGAGTAGATGGAAATTGGATGAAGATAATCTGAATGACTCTCTACACAATGCAGGCAAATACATTGGAATGCTAGAACGCTTATTTGTCTTCGCATTTGTAATCATGAATCAATGGGGAGCAATTGGATTTTTATTGACCGCCAAATCAGTTTTTAGATTCGGCGATTTATCAAAAGCAAAGGATAGAAAGTTAACCGAGTATATTTTAATCGGGACACTCCTTAGTTTTGGAATTGCGATTTTGGTTGGATTGCTTTGTCTTGCTCTGATTTGTTAAAATGAATTTTTATAAACGGAGATAGCCGGTATTTTCTAAATTCCACCTGAAGAGCTACCGAAAACCTAACTAATTCTTTCAATCTGGGTTTCCCATCTCTCCCAAAAACTTGGATTGGTTTTTGTCGAGGAGTTTTATTTTTTAATGTGTACCACGGATCTTATGGATTGGTGAGAAAAGTTTTTATATTTGAACTTACGAGTTGGAAAAAGACCGCTACTGAAAATGAAAACACTGTAAATTTATACATGGAAATGGTTCGAGTTACATGTGCAATTATTGAATTGGGAGCAAAAGTCCTTGTTGTTCAACGAAGTGAAAAAATGAAGATGCCACTAAAATGGGAATTCCCAGGAGGTAAAATCGAGCCGAACGAATCAGAGGAAGATTGTATTATAAGAGAAATTAGAGAAGAGTTAGATATCAAAATAGAAATTTTGAATAGATTAAGTCCTTCGAATTTCCGCTATCCAACAATTTCTGTACAACTTATACCTTTCATCAGTAAACATTTAAGTGGAGTCATAAAATTGAAAGAGCACAACCAATTTTTAATTCTTAGAAAAGAAGAATTAATTGATTTAGATTGGGCAGAAGCTGATATTTCAATTGTGAAAGAATATATGAATATATGAATCAAGGAATCTACGAAGAGTTAGTTACACAACTCGTTTCAAAAACGATAAATGAGCTTTCAAAAGATGTTTATTTTATCAATAAAGTTAAAATAGATAAAATGGAAGCTTCATCTATTTTGGCTATTCATCTTTCGCAAACTATTAAAAAAGCATTGGATTTGGTTAAAGGTGAGAATCAAGTCGAAACACAAATATTAATAGCGAATAAAATAATTCTTCTTTTAAAGGAGGAATTAAACAAAAAGGAGTTCAATGACGATTTATTAGAATTGGAGGGTGAAATTTTAAAGGCCGTGTTTTCCAAGGTTGATACTCATTTTGTTGATTTCAATCTTCATTTAAAAGAAATCACTCCTTACACTAGATTGACGCATAGCGAGCTATTCACAGGTGGTAATGTCGGATTGTCACTGGAAAGTGAACTTAAAAAAGAAATTTTATCCTCAGACAGTATAGATTTATTGGTATCATTTATAAAATTTAAAGGAATCATTATTCTTGAAAGAGAACTTGAAGAATTTACTAAAAGAGGAGGACAACTAAGGGTAATAACGACCACATATATGGGAGCATCTGACTATAGAGCAATTCAGTTACTTTCAAAGTTAGAAAACACACAAGTAAAAATTTCATACAATACAGGGAATGAAAGATTGCACGCTAAGGCATATTTATTCCGACGAAATACAGGCTTCCATACTGCATACATAGGTTCTTCTAATTTTTCTCGTTCAGCCTTAACCGATGGACTAGAGTGGAACTTGAAAATTACAACGAAAGAGGTGAGTCATTTGATTGATAAGTTTCAAAAAACATTTGATTCTTATTGGCAAAGCGAGGATTTTGAATCATTTAATGATGATCTCCATAAGGAAAAATTAATAGCATCTTTAAACCAAGGGAAAATTTCAAAAGTTTCGGAAATCAATGTTTCTTTTTTCGATATAAAACCTTTTCCATTTCAGTTGGAAATCTTGGAAAAGCTTGAAGTAGAAAGAACAGTCCACAACAGAAATAAAAATTTGGTTGTTGCCGCCACTGGAACAGGAAAAACTGTTGTTTCCGCGTTTGATTATAAAAAGTTCAAACAGAGTAATAATTCATCTAGAATCTTATTTCTTGCACACAGAAAAGAAATATTGGTTCAAGCCTTATCTACTTATCGCGGTATTTTAAAGGATAATAATTGGGGTGATTTGTGGGTGGATGGAATTGTTCCAGAAAGTTATGAAGCTGTTTTTGCATCCGTTCAAACATTAAATAATCAATTAGAAGATTTGAAGCTCTCTCCGGATTATTTTGATTATATCGTTATTGACGAATGTCATCATCTCACTGCAAATAGCTATCGCGGTATCATAAATTATTTCAATCCAAAAGTTCTATTAGGTTTAACTGCAACACCGGAAAGAATGGACGGTGGTGATATACAAGAAGATTTCTTTAATCGAATAGCAGCTGAAATTAGATTGCCTGAAGCAATGAATAGAAAATTACTTTGTCCTTTTCAATATTTTGGTGTTACTGATAGTACAGACCTTTCTAATGTTAAATGGGAGCGAGGGAGATACGTAGCAAGCGAATTAACTAATGTTTATACAACAAATGATAGACGTGTTTCTGAAATTTTAACAGCTTTAAATAAATACACAATAGATATTTCTGACGTTAGTGCAATTTGCTTTTGTGTTGATAAACAGCATGCTGAATTTATGACACAAAAATTCATGTTAGCAGGTTTAAAGGCAGATTATTTAATCAGTGATAACTCAAGTAACCGAGAAATTCTAAGACGAAAATTAATAAATAAAGAAATAAATTATCTTTTTGTAGTTAATATTTTTAACGAAGGAGTTGATATACCCGAAATTGATACAGTACTTTTTCTGAGACCAACGGAAAGTTTAACTATTTTTCTTCAACAGCTCGGGCGTGGTTTGCGGTTGTCTGAAAACAAGGATTGTTTAACAGTTCTAGATTTTGTCGGTAATGCACGATCTGAGTATAATTTTGAAAACAAGTTTAGAGCACTTATTGGTAAAACATCAACAACTGTTCTAAAAGAAATAGAAGATGATTTTCCACATTTGCCTTTAGGTTGTTCCATTGTTTTAGAAAGAAAGGCGAAACAAACGATTTTAGAAAACATTTCCTTGGCGACTAACTTTAACAGGAAAAAGTTAATTCAGAAGATTCAATATTTCGAACATCAAACGACTTTGCCACTTACGCTTAAAAACTTTTTGGAATTTAATAATATGCCTATTCAATCGATTTACAAAAGCGGAAGCTGGTATCGACTTTGTCAATTGGCTGGTAGGTTTGATGAATTTGACGATATCAACGAGAAAAATATTGTATCCGCGATTTCGAAAAAGTGGCTTTCGACAAATTCAACAAGTTATTTCCAATTTATCTTAAAACTTGCACGGCATAGTTTTAATTTGGATATCCAAAAGTTCACAGTAGAAGAGAATAAAATGCTTCTGATGCTGCATTATGATGTATGGTATTTAGCAGGTGGATATGAAAAATTAGAAGAAAGTATTAAAGAGATTGGTAAAAATCCTGTTCTAGTGAAGGAGATAGTTGAAGTCATGGAAATATTAATTGATAAAATTGATTTCAAAGAATTAGATATACAACTTTCCTATAATCAACCTTTAAAATTGCATTCAAGGTATACAAGAGATCAGATTTTAGCAGCGTTTGAAATTAGTACATTCAATAAAAAATCATCGAATAGGGAGGGTGTCGCTGAAAATAAAAAACTTAATACTGAATTGCTTTTTGTTAACCTGGTAAAATCTGAAGAAAATTTTTCACCAACGACAATGTACGATGATTATGCTATCAATGAAAAATTATTTCATTGGCAAAGTCAAAATGCTGCTGGACCAGAAACTTCGAAAGGGATGTCATATATTAATCATCTTAAAAATAAGAAACGCGTTTTAATTTTTATAAGAGAAAGAGCGAAGGATGAATTCGGAAATTCGATGGGTTTTGTCTTTATTGGAGATGGCGAATTAAAAGAATATTCTGGCTCAAAACCTATGAATGTCAAGTGGGGATTGAGCGAGCCAATCCCAAATTATCTTTGGAAAGATGCCGCTAAATTGTTGGTTGGATAGGATTGATAAAAAGTTTTCTCACTCAACCCCAACAACCTTCTCCACACAATTCATTCCATCAATAGCCGCGCTTACAATTCCACCAGCAAAACCGGCACCTTCTGCGCAAGGATATAAACCTTTTACTTCGGGGTGTTGCATTGTTTCGCGATCGCGGGGGATTTGGATTGGATTTGATGTTCTTGATTCAGGAGCGTGAATAACGGCGTCGTTGGAGATGAAACCTTTCATTTTTCTGTCGAAATCTAGGAAACCTTGGCGCAGGCGAGAGGCGATGAAGTCAGGAAGGACTTTGTTTAAATCTACACTCGTTATGCCGGGTAAGTAGGAGCTTCTTGGGAAATCACTTGAAACTTTTCCGTCAATGAAATCTTTCAAACGTTGTGCAGGGACATTCTGCGTTTTTCCCGCAGCTACCCAACAATCGTGTTCTACTTTTTTCTGAAAATCAAGGCAAACCATTGGATTGTCTTTGTCTTCGAAATCTTCTGGTCCAACGCTGATGACAATTCCAGAATTGGCGTATGGATTATTGCGTTTTGATGGCGACCAACCGTTTGTAACTACTTCGCCTGGAGCAGTGGCGCAAGGTGCGATAATTCCACCTGGACACATGCAAAAACTAAAAACGCCCTTGTCTTTCACTTGAGTAACCAAAGAATAGGCAGCAGGCGGCAAATATTCGTCACTCAAACGACCGTGGTATTGTAATTGATCAATAAAATCTTGGCTATGCTCTACACGAACGCCTAAGGCAAACGGTTTAGCGTTGATTTTAATTTTTTTATCGAAGAGCAATTGGAAAATATCGCGAGCGGAATGTCCTGTTGCTAGGATGAGGTTTGTTACTGGAACAATTTCATCTTCATTTATTGTAATCGATTTTATGGCATGATTTTCAACCGAAAAATCAGTCATTTTTGCATCGAAATGTATTTCGCCACCTGCACGGATAATTTCTTCTCGCATAGCAACGATAATTTGGGGCAATTTGTTCGTGCCAATATGCGGATGTGCTTCAATTAGGATATCACGATCGGCACCAAAATGAACGAAAAGTCCGAGTGTTCGATTGACGTCACCACGTTTTTTACTTCTTGTATAAAGTTTACCGTCAGAATATGTTCCCGCTCCACCTTCACCAAAACAGTAATTAGATTCAGGGTTCACTATATGATTTTTATTCAATTCGGCTAAATCTCTGCGCCGTTCTCGAACATCTTTTCCCCGCTCATAAATCACAGGTTTTATGCCTAATTCAATCGCTCGAAGTGCAGCAAATAATCCAGCTGGTCCAGCGCCTATTATGTGTATGATTTTTGACGAATCAACTTTTTTTGGTTCGTAAAACACTTCTTCAGGCCAAGCTTCATTGGCATCAATAACTTCAAAAGTTGCATTTATTTTGATGTCCCGTTTCCGAGCATCAACAGAACGTTTTTTCCAGCGAAATTGGAAACTTTCTTTAGGACGATTGAGTATTTCGCTTAATTGAAATGTAATAAACTCTGTATCTGAAACTTGTTCAGGTGTCAAAAAAAATTGTGCACTTTCCATAATTATCCTTCGAATACTATGGACAATCCCCAAACGCGGTTGTAGAGAAAGTCGATAGGTCTAGATGAAGTGGTATTGTCTTGAATAAGTGAGTTTACAATACCTTGTGAGTATTTAACCTCAATTCCAAACTTGAAATACGGAGTAAAAAACTCAACTCCACCGCCAATTTGCACTTGCAAATCGTCTCGTTTTATTTTAATAAATGGATCCGCGTTTGATTGATTGGCATTTTGTTGTGTTTGTAAATCGAGCGAATATTGAATACCGCCAAGAACATATGTTGCAAAATTGTTGTAACGAGTAGTTCGAAATTGAAACATTAGAGGGAAATCTAGATTCGTACTTGCAATTCGTTCCTCTAAAATTGAATCTTTCAAGGGATTGACAATACTTGACGAGGTAAAAGTTAAAACTCTTTCTTGAAAAGAAAGAGAAGGGAGAAAACGAAGTCGAGTTGTTGGCCCCCAAAGTTTCAAAGTTGATACAATACCTAATTGTCCTCCAGATTGAGAATTAGATACGATTGACTTGACGTTGTACAATTTATAGGAGTCGGCATTTTGATAGATCGTATTGCTTGCGGAGTTCACTCCAAGCATAAATCCAAAATGCGCTCGTCTTTCATCAAATCGGGAATAATTCTTAGACTTTTGATGCTGCCCATAAGCAATTCCAGTATAAAAAATCAAAGTTATAAAGAGACTCCACTTCATCATTGTTGCTTGAACGTTTTCGTTGTTCGAATATTGCAAGTAGCTATTTAATACCCGAATAAATCGTTGCTATTCCTCCAGAAACCAACTTGGCATTAATAGATTTGTATCCGATAGTTTCCAGTATAGTTGTAAAATTCTTTCCTTCGGGAAATGCAGCTACAGATTCGGGCAAATAGGCATAAGCTTTATCGTCTTTTGAGATGCTTTTCCCTAAAAATGGAATGACATTTTTTGAGTAGAAACTGAAAGCCTGTTTGATGGGGAATTTTTTCGGTTTAGAAAATTCAAGGATTACCAATTTCCCTGCTGGGCGAACCACGCGCAACATTTCAGCCAGCCCAACTTCCAGATTTTCGAAGTTTCGAACACCAAAACCAACCGTTAATGCATCAAAATAATTATCATCAAAAGGCAGTTTTTCACTGTCACCAACCATCATTTTAATAATATTGGTAACTCCCTTTTTTTCCATTTTCTTTTGGCCAACGGAAACCATTCCGGGTGAAAGATCCAATCCAACAATTTCTTTGGGATTTAATTTTAGCGCAGCCAAGGCAAAATCACCCGTTCCGCTTGCTATGTCAAGAATACGTTCCGGCTTTATTTCGCGCAAAGCGTTTACGGCTTTTTTACGCCAAATTTTATCTATGCCGAGCGAAAGAAAGTGATTTAAAAAGTCATATTTACCTGAAATATTGTCAAACATTTCACGCACTTCCTCTTTTTTTGATTTATTCTCGTTGCCGTAAGGTTTTACTATTTTATTTTCCATGTTACTTATCCCAACATTGTATGACCTGTTGGATATTTATAATTTCTACTAATTACTTTCTTTCCAATTAAATAAGCTAGTGTTAAAGTGCCGACACGCCCGATGAACATGGCTATAATCAGTACAAATTTACCAACATCACTCAATTCTGAAGTTATTCCCCTGGATAATCCAACAGTACTTGCTGCCGACACATGTTCGAAAACCAAATCCATAAAATCATATTTCCCTGAAGCCAATAAATCGGCTTCTGAAATAGCCAGTACAAATGGGCCTATTATGTTTCCAACGACGAAGAATATTGTAATGGCGTACGCTTTTAACACTACATCGTTCTGAATTGTTCGTTTGAATAATTCGGTATGTTTTTTTCCTCTAATAGTCGAAATTACGGATGCCCAAATAACGGCGAATGTTGAAGTCCGAATACCTCCACCCGCTGAACCTGATGAGGCGCCTATAAACATTAAGAAAAGGAAAACAATTAAAACGGGCATTGTCATGGTGGCGGTATCTACAACATTGAAACCTGCATTTCTGGTTGTCATGGACATAAAAAATGAAGTCACTAAATCATCCAAGAAACTATCGTGGCGCAAGCTATTGTTGTATTCGAAGATAAAGAAAACTATGGCTCCTAAGAACAATAGCGCAAGCGTAAAATAAAGAGAAATTTGCGTCCCAAATTCTATTTTTTTCCAAGGTGTACGCATCCTTTCACGCAGTCGGTTGATTTCGAAAAGATCGAAAACGTATATCATACCAAATCCACCTAAGAAGAAAAGTATCATTAAAATAGTGTGAACGAAAGTATTGTGCAGGACAGCTGGATTCATCATTCCACCCGGTAGTGATGAGAGTCCGGCATTGTTAAAGCCAGATATACCGTGAAAAACAGAATGGAAGAAACGGGTTCCAGAATCTGCAAAAATACCATGATTACCAAATCCAAAATAAAGTAGAATAATGCCTATTATTTCAATTGTTGTTGACCACAAAACAATTTTAGCCAACATCGAATTTGCTTTCAGAATGGAATCTTTGTTGACAAAATCTTCTATTACTTCGTGGTATTTGATTCCAACCCCAAATTTAGCAACTACGAGCATTAATGCGCCGAAAGCGATGGTATTCAAACCACCAAGTTTCATGAGTATAATAACAACTACTTGTCCTTTGAAGGTGAGAACATGTGAAATCTCAAAAGTGGTCAATCCTGTTACACTAACTGAGGACATGGCCGTGAAAAGAGCATCTACAAAACCTACTCCTCCTTTCGACATTTCCGGAAGCATTAATAAACCTGCACCAATTATTGTCAATAATCCTATCGAAATCGTGAAGAGCCAGCCGGGATGTACTTTTGTCCACGGTTTAAATCTACGTTGTTTTACGACCGAGGTGATCATCAAAACGAAAATGAAGAGTTGGACAAAAATCATTGAAAAATCATTGAAGTTCTCCAGCCCCATACTGGTAAATAGGGGTTCTATTAAAAAATGTCCGGTGATGTTATAAAAGAGTCCTTCCAAGGCTAAGAGTCCTAAAACAGAAGCTTCAAACCAATTGTTTTTAAGAAATGTTGGAACATCAAATTCGTAAATAATTTTGACGAGGAACCGTAAAATATAGAATGCAAAACTGTATTGAAGTAATACAAAGGCTAGATATTTTTCTTCTTCATTTAAAGGAAAACCAAAATAATAAACTAGAACACCAATAGAAAACAAAGAAATTAGAATGTAAGATATACTGAGTGTTGTTGTAACTTTCGTTTTTGACCCATAAATAAATAGGTTAAATTTCTCCCTAAAACTTCTAATGTCCATTCGAGTAATTTAAAACTTCTTCAAGAAGTTTATTTTTATCGATGGCTACAACACCGCTCATTTCACAGACCAATCCACCCGCGATATTAGAGATGTTCGCCATTTCTTGAGGTTTCATACCCGCAGCCAAGCAGGATGTGGCAACTGCAATAACGGTATCTCCGGCACCACTGACATCCGCAATATTTCTGATATGGGCAGGCAACAATTTTCTTTCGATTCCTTTTTTAATATAGACGCCATGTTCTGAAAGTGTGACGAAAGTTATTTCGTTTTTTAATTCAGCTTCCAAGTCAATAACGGCTTGCTCAAAAAGTTCGAATTCCTCAAAGCGAAAATCACGCCCTAAACCTTCTTTTAATTCTTTTAAGTTTGGTTTAAATAAAGTAACGCCTTTAAAACTAAAGAAATTTACTTTTTTAGGATCTACCGTTGTAATTATATTCCGCTTTTTAGCCAGGGAAATTATTTCTGAAATCACACGCTCACTTAGAACACCTTTGTTGTAGTCTTCAAAAATAATTGCGTCTAAACCTTTATCCATTGCAGCTTTTAAAGCTGAAATAAGTTGGCCTTCTTCGTTTGAATTGATGTCGTCCGTTTGTTCAGTATCTACGCGTAAAATATGCTGACTATTGCCAATTATGCGCGTTTTAATGGTTGTAAGTCTATCCTTACTTTTCACCAATCCCGTTCCTATTTTTTCACTTTTCACTAGTTTCTCTAGCAATTCACCAGCCTCATCTTGACCAATAACCGAAAATAATTGAGTTTGAACACCTAGGGCAACTAAATTCAGCGCGACATTTGCCGCACCTCCAAGGCGGTCTTCTTTTTTTGAATTTGCAACTATTGGAACAGGTGCTTCAGGACTAATGCGTATCACTTTACCTCGGATGTAAGCATCCACCATAACGTCACCTATTACGGCAATTCTTAATTGATTGAATTTCTCAAATACTTCTTGTACACTCATTTATTTCAATTTAGCAAGAGCTTCTTTAATACGAGAAAGCGCCTCTGTCAATATGTCTTCAGAAGTAGCATACGAAAAGCGGATACAATTGTTATCTCCAAAAGCATCGCCACCAACAACCGCCACTAGCGCCTCGGATAAAAGATACATTGCCATATCGCTAGAGTTACTGATAAACTTATCTCCATAAGATTTCCCGAAGAAAGAACTTATGTCAGGGAAAACATAAAATGCACCTTTGGGTATATTTATTTTTACACCCGGTATTTCGTTTAGGAAATTCAAAACCAAATCTCTGCGGTTTTTAAACGCAGAAACCATATCATCTAAAACTTTTGGGTCCGAATTTACAGCTGAAATTGTAGCTCGTTGCGTAATACTGCAAGTTGCTGATGTAAATTGGCCTTGAATTTTTTCACAAGCATCAGCAATAATTTTCGGTGCACCAATATATCCAAGCCGCCAACCTGTCATGGCCCAAGCTTTTGAAACACCGTTAACAGTAACAACTTGGTTGAACACTTCCGGGAATTGCGCTAAACTTTCATGGTCACCTTCGAATCGAATATGCTCATAAATTTCATCGCAAATAACCAGTAAATGAGGGAATTTCTCAATTACTTTTGCAAGACCAGCCAACTCATTTTTTGTATAAACAGAGCCAGTAGGATTGCAGGGAGTTGAAAAGATCATCAACTTCGTTTTTGGTGTAATGGCTGCTTCTAATTGCGCGGGTGTAATTTTAAAATCTTGATCAATACTTGCAGAAATAATTATAGGAATACCTTCAGCAACTTTCACCATTTCAACGTATGACACCCAGTAAGGTGCAGGAATAATACACTCGTCTCCAGCGTTCATAACGCTCATGACAACATTAATTATCGATTGTTTTGCGCCTGTGGAAACAACAATATTTTCCTTTTTGTAGCTTAATTGATTATCACGGCTGAACTTATTTACAATTGCTTCACGTAAGTCGTCGTAACCAGATACGGGTGTATATTTTGTGTAATTTTCGTCAATGGCTCGCTTGGCGGCTATTTTCACAAAATCAGGCGTGTAAAAGTCCGGTTCGCCGAGACTCAAGGAAATGACATCTTTACCAGATTGTTTGAGTTCTCTACTTTTTTTGGACATTGCAAGGGTTGCGGATTCCTCCATCCCTAACAATCTATCTGATAATTGAATCATGTGTTAATTGTTAATTTTTGTTGCCTTACAAATCTAATGAATATGCTCTGAGTTTATCGATAAAAAGCTATTTTTTTCAGATTTTTTTCCTTTAAAAATGGTGTATTTTGTATCTTGTTGTGGCAAAATAAATTAAATTAGCAATCGGAATAAACTGCCCCAAGCAATAAAAGATGCCCACAGAGAATTTAATTAATATTCGAAAGTTAATAGCGAGCAAGAAGCCGGGCCTATTGAAATGGATACCTAGATTTGTTCTTAAGTACTTAGAACGTATACTTCACCAAGATGAAATCAATCAATTCATGAGGGAATGTCCGGACGCTATGGATGCTGACTTTTGTGATGAAGTAATGAAGTTATTGAACATAAAAATAGTTCTTAAAAATTTAGAGAAACTCCCAAAGGAAGGCAAATTAGTTTTAGCTATGAATCACCCTTTGGGTGGAATGGATGCTATTGCGTTGGTTTCAGGTTTGAGAGAGACTAGAACAGATTTGAAGTACATTGTCAACGATTTGTTGCTCAATCTAAACCGACTGAATGGTTTTTTTCTGGGAGTAGATAAACACGGGAAAAATTCTAAATCAAAACGAGAAAAAATCAATGAATTGTTCGCGTCGGATTATTTGGTTAGCATATTTCCTGCAGGTTTAGTAAGCCGGAAGACAGGGGGTAAAGTTCGTGATTTAGCATGGAAAAAAACTTTTATAACTTTATCAAAACTAAACGACAGAACAATTGTTCCAATGCATATTGATGGGCATTTGAGTAATTTTTTTTACGGTTTGTCTAATTTAAGATCTAAATTGGGAATTAAGGCAAATATCGAAATGCTGTATTTATCAAATGAATTGTTCAAACTAAAGAATACCACAATCACGATGACATTTGGAGATCCTATTCCAGCAAAGAATTTAGACCCAAAATTATCAAGTGTACAACAAGCCCAATGGGTTAAAGAAAAAGTCTATCAATTGGAAAGTAAATAAAATTATGACAGAAAAGAAAATCATTCAGCCAATAGATAGAGCGGCTTTAAAGTCGGAATTGACCCCAGATTGTTTTATTCGCAAAACACGTAAAGGCGACAATGAAATATATTGTATCAACATTCACAATGCTCCAAATATCTTAAAAGAAATTGGTCGTCTTAGAGAGATTACTTTTCGTCAAGCAGGCGGTGGAACCGGAGAAGACTTGGATTTAGATCATTTTGATACGGATGAAATTTGCTACGAACAATTGATTGTTTGGTCTCCTGAAGATGAGGAAATTATTGGGGGTTATCGGTTTATTGAATGTTCAAAAGCTATTCAAACGCCAGGTAAAATACATTTGTCGACTGCCCATTATTTTGATTTCACAAAGAAATTTATTTTGGACTATTTGCCAAATACAATTGAATTGGGACGTTCTTGGGTACAACCCAATTTCCAACCCTCCGTTAACCCACGAAAAGGCTTGTTTGCATTGGACAATATTTGGGACGGTTTGGGTGCTATCGTCCGAACACGACCTCATCTAAAGTATTTCTTCGGAAAGGTAACGATGTATGCAAGTTATAATGAGGAGTGCAGGAATATCTTATTGTATTTCATGGATTTATATTTCCCTGATAAAGAAAATTTAATGAAACCATTTCAGCCACTAAAAATTGCGCACGCACAAATGAGCTATACCCAGCTTTTCGATGGGAATAATTTCAAGGAAGATTTTAAGATATTAAATAATTATGTCCGTGAGCGAGGAGAGTTCATACCACCTTTAGTGAATATATACATGCATCTTTCTCCATCTATGAAAACTTTTGGAACAGCTGTGAATCCTGATTTTGGAAATGTTGAAGAAACAGGAATTTTAGTGACTTTCGGCGATATTTACGAAGAAAAAAAGGAAAGACATGTCAAATATTAAATTAGGATTTTTACTTTTCTTTTTTGGGTATTTCAGTCCCTTTTCTTTTGCCCAAGATACGTATCAATTGGCAGTTTTAAAATACAGCGGTGGTGGTGATTATTATGCCAACCCAACAGCAGTTCCGAACTTGGTGACTTTTTGTAATCAAACACTTGGTACGAGAATATCGAAGAACGTTCCTTATGTGGAGGCGGGATCTGCGGATTTATTTTTGTATCCATATGTTCACATGACTGGTCACGGAAATGTTGTTTTTTCCACGGCAGATATAGAGAATTTGCGCACCTATTTGTTCGCAGGTGGATTTTTGCACATTGATGATAATTACGGCATGGACGAATTTATTCGCGTCGAGTTGAAAAAGCTATTTCCGAATAAAGAACTCGTAGAGTTACCACTTAATCATTCAATATTCCATCAGAAGTTTGATTTTAATGGTTTGCCTAAAATCCATGAACATGACGACTTCCGACCTCAGGCTTTTGCAATAATCGAAAATGGTCGTATAATATGTCTCTACACTTACCAAACCGATTTAGGCGACGGTTGGGAAGATCCACAAGTGCACAATGATTCACCTGAAAAACGAAAACAAGCACTTCAAATGGGGGCGAATATCTTGATGTACGCTTTTATGCTGTAAAAAAAATACAAAAACAAAAAAGCGAGATAGGTTGATATCTCGCTTTTTTGTTTAGTAGGTTAATCGTTACTGTTTCTATGGCAGGTTGGCCAGTGCTGTTGATAATTGCGCAGTTGTCATTTGTGTTAAGGTTGGCATGATTTCTAAATGATTACTCGTTATTGTCGAAGAGACAATCGAAGCGTGCGGATTTCCGTTTATTATCGCTAATGCAATAAAGTGAACAGGCAAACCAATTGGCAGTTGATAATTTGGACTACTTGTGAAAACACCTCCTGAGAAATTATACAACTGAGCCAAGGAATTTAATCCATCGAAAGAAATAAAAATGGCGCTATTTGTTCCATTTAAACCAGTAGGCATTTGAACTTGAACTGTCGTTTTTGGGTTGGGATTGTTATAGAAATAGTCACAATTAATCCAGCTTAATGCAGTTGGGAAAGGAAAATAGTTATTTCCTTGCATATTAAAATTAGCTGAATCTGCTAATGTCCATATCAACGTGTCGTTGCCGTTTTCACCATAAAACAAGCCCATATTTGGTTCAACACCGTTAGGAGCTGGGACACTCAAAGCGTAATCCATACCCGGCTTTAAACGCAAAGTCTGACCATTTTGTATTGCTGTAATTCTAGTTTCACCACCTGAAATAAGCGGAGCCAAACCACCTGCTGGATTATTCGCCATCGTAGGTTTGTTTAGCAGAATCATTTGCTCCTTAGAGAAAATTTCAAGTAGTTTAATTTGCACATTTCCAACAACGTTTTGACCCGACATTGTTTCAAATGAATTTGGGTTGAATTGAATTGTTGTTCCTTGATTTCCAGTAATTAATGACGGATTTACAGCGTCAATCGTGAACGATTGTTCTGCATTGGCCAAATTTGAATTGAAAAATGCTTTCAAATCTGCGCCAGAAGCTGTTCCCGAATTATTTGTGCCGGGTTGAAGGACATCAATGTGAGGTGCGGTTTCTTTTTTACAAGCAGTCAATGCGATTAAAGCAAGACCAATAATTTTTATTTTAAGATTTAATTTCATAACTATTCGTGTTAGTGTTTCTAATAGCAAGAACGCATCAGTTCATATATTGGGGGGGAAGCTTATCTGTGTCTAGAGAATTCAGATAGTAAAATACCAGTTGCAGTTGAAACATTTAAGCTTTCAGCCTGACCGAATTTTGGAATAGTCAATTTGTGAGTGACAAGGTTTTGAACCGATTCAGAAAGGCCATTACCTTCATTTCCCATTATTAAAATTGCTTCTTGCGGTAAACCTGTCTTGTACACATTTTCCCCATCTAAAAGTGCTCCGTAAATTGGTAAGTCCGTATTCGAGAGATAGTCGTTTATATCACAATAACTAACTTGAACGCGAAAAATGGAACCCATACTTGCTTGAATAACTTTTGGATTGAAGCAATCTACAGTGTCTTTTGAAGCAATAATTTTTGTCAAGCCAAACCAGTCGGCTAAGCGGATTATTGTCCCCATGTTTCCGGGGTCTTGAACTTGGTCTAGTACCAAAGTTAAATCCTGTTTTTTTGGTTCAATTATTGGGATAGAAATAAGTGCCAAACATTTATTTGGTGTTTTAAAACCTGAAATTTGCTCCGATTCTGTCGCGTTTATTTCAAATATATGTGGAAAGTTTATGTTGAGGTCAGTATTTTTTTCTAGGTATACTTCCTTGACTATCGACGGGAATTCTCTCAATACTTCGAGGACCATTTTTTCACCTTCTATTAAAAAACAGTGCTCTTGCTCGCGCATTTTTTTTTGGCGCAAGGAGCGAAGATATTTGATCTTATTTTTGGAAATTCTTTCCACAGGACTTATTTGTTATTTTTGTCGTTGTAAAATACGTTTGTGACGCACTTCAAATCTACATATATTCTCTTAATTTTCACGATTGGAATTTTTTCTTGTCGTCAAACCAAACATGTTTCGGAAGGAAAGTATTTGGTCAAAAAAAATGTAATTCACGTTAGTGGAGATAAATTAGACGAAGATCAAATAGAAAATATAATAAAACAGCAGGCTAATTTCAAAACTTTAGGACTGAAATTAAAACTTCGTGCATTTAATTTAGTTGACAGCATAAAGGTAGCTGAAAAGCGAATTAGAAAAAATGAGGATATCGACGACAAGAATAGAAAGCGAATAAAACGTCAGAATCGAATTAATAACAAGCGGATAGCTAGAGCGACTAGAAATGGAAACGATCTGTACACGCGAAAAAAAATTCCTTTAAAAGACACACTTGAACCAAAGCTCTTTCTTCGTGAATGGTTAAAATACAAATATGGCGAGCCACCGGTGATTTTTGATTCGATAGCTTTTGCAAAAACACGCGAACAACATGGTAATTATTTAAAGAAGAAAGGATATTACTTTGGATCCAATTCTGGAGAGGTAATTTTTCATCCGAGATCGAAGAAAGCGGTAATTAAATATTATCTGTCCACAGGTGAAAGATTTATTATTGACTCTATATACGTAAAATCTGAAAATGAGTCAATTTCCCCTAATTACAAAGCTTACGTTAAATCTGGAGAAATCGATAATATTGTCGGAATGCCATTTGATAGAGATTATTTAGATGATTATAGAAGCGATGTCGCAAAAAAGTTTAGAAATGAATCTTATTTCGGATTTAGCCCTTCTCAAATTTCTTATATCGCCGATACGAACAATATTACTAAAAAAGTCACACTCGGTATAAATTTCTCGAATCGCTTGATCATAGATCCTTCGAACCCGGATAGTGTCATCTCAGTGCCACACCAATCAACACGAATTCGCAAAGTTTACTTTCACATTAGCGACACATCGTATTTCAAAGGAAACTTCAAAGATACAATGGAAAGCCTCGGTTTGAATTTGACAGAAGATCAGTTTTTACAAGATCTAGATACCCTTTTGTACAACAAAATAATCGATAAAAAGACGGGTGAAATAGACAAAAATAGAGTGGCGACCTTCTTGTATAACGAGAAATTATTTGTGAGTCCAGGCGTAATAGAGAGTCAAAATTATTTGGAGCAGGACAATTGGTACAAAGAATATTATGTTGACCGAAGCTATACGCGACTTGTTCAGTTGGGACTCTTTCAATCTATTAAACCAAAGTTAGTTGAAATTACAGGCACCAATCTCATAGATATTCACTATTATCTTATTCCTGCAAAAAAACAGAGTTTCGGGTTTCAACCGCGAGCATCGAATTCTAACGGTTATTTCGGCGTCTCGGCTTCTGTGAATTACGTAAACAAGAATTGGTTTGGTGGAGCAGAGAAAATAAAAATATCGCTTACAGGTGGTTTCGAATCACAACCATTGGTCTTCGATGATAATGCGGCCAATACACAAATTCAAAATATAGGTCGAAGCTTCAATACCTTGGAATTAGGTCCGAATATTGTATTTGATATTCCTGGACTTTTCCCTTCGAAACTCACGGCACTCTCCAAACGTCACAGACCAAGAACGGTAATGTCAGTGGCTTATAATTTTCAAAAACGAGAGGAGTACACAAGAAATACATTTCAGGCAAATTATTTGTGGAAAATGTATCCAGATAAAACTCAGAATTTTCAGTTTGGATTTCCAGGATTATCCGTAATCAAGTTTGTGAATATTGTAAAAGCGCCGCAATTTGAGGCAAGGATAAACTCGCTCAATGATTTATTTCTAAGAAACTCTTATTCTGATCAGTTGATTTGGCAAGATTGGAAATTTGTGTTTGAATACTACAACAAAGAAAAAGACAGCAAGAAGACAAAGAATCAAGTTTATTACACCGCTTCTTTTGACCCAGCTGGGAATTTTGTGAGTCTATTCAAAAACCGACAAACAATAGATTCTGTAGGTCGCTATTTGTTATTGGGAATTCCGTATTCCCAGTTTTTGCGTTTAGACAATGATTTTGTCGTTTCAAGACCTATTAACAAAAAATCGAGTATTCACTTTCGGGCTCTAGCAGGAGGAGGAATTCCAAATGGCAACAAACAAACATCCTTGCCTTTCGATTACAGTTTTTTCGCAGGTGGATCGAATGATAATCGCGGTTGGAGAGCCCGATCTCTAGGCCCAGGATCGTACAAATATATGTTGGATACCAATAGAACACAAACACAAATTGGTGACATAAGGCTCGGTTTATCGGCCGAATATAGATTTTCGTTAGGTCCAGCTTTAAAAGCAGCAGCGTTTGCAGATGCTGGAAATATTTGGACATATAAAAATGATGAGAACAGAGTAGGGAGTCAAATTTCGACCAACTTCTACAACGAAATTGCTTATTCTGTAGGTGTCGGTTTGCGATTAGATTTGGACTTTTTCATTATTCGTTTAGATTTGGGAATTCCTTTAAACAACGTAAGTGTGCCGAAAGATTCGCGTTGGATATGGCAATCACGCGATGCATTAAACGATGAATTATTAAATAAATTTGGTTCCGATTTACTGCAAAGTCTTTACTCTCAAGGACGAATTCCGAAACCTTTTAATCCACAATTACATTTTGGTATTGGTTATCCGTTCTAGTTAGTCCTCAAGTACGGTTAGATTTGCAAAACGTAATAAAACAGTCTTAGCGCCATGATGTGGAAAGAAAATCGTCGCTTTTTTATCATTTCCTTCACCTACCATTTGCGTCACTTTTCCTTTACCGAAACGGTCGTGTTGAACCATGTAGCCAACTTTTAATTCTAAATTAGAAGAACCCTTTGAGGAGCTCGGTGTTGGCGCTTGGCTAGAAACAGACTTAAAGTTGCTTAAACTTCCAACTCCAGAAACAGATTTGTTTAATCCTCCAGAATAAGGCCTGTCAAATGATGAACCTCCGCTAAGACTTCTTCCTCCTGGTCGAGGTGTATTTTCGATCTCCAAAAAAGCAGGATCAATTTCACTGATAAATCGACTGGGTTCGGATGAAGTGAGGTTTCCCCAAACAAATCGTGAAGTAGCGTAGGATAAAGAACAAGTATCTTTGGCTCTAGTTATAGCTACGTAAAACAAACGTCGCTCTTCTTCCAATTCAGAGCGTGTGTTCAAAACCATTTGCGAAGGGAAAAGATTTTCCTCCATTCCAACCAAGAACACATGCGGAAACTCCAAACCTTTACTTGAGTGTATAGTCATCAAGGTGACATAATTTTTATCGTCGTCCGTTTTAGTGTCCGCATCGGTAAGCAAAGCAACATCCATTAAGAAATCAGGCAAATAAACATCTCCAGACTCGTTATTCGCAATGGTAAATTCTTTGATACCACTAATCAATTGCTCGATATTTTGGTAACGTTCAACTTCTTCAACACCTTTGTCTTTATCTGCGAAAAGTTCTTTCAAAATTCCAGATGATTTTGCAATTTCTCTAGCCAATTCGTAGGCATTCAATTTCTGCAATTGTGCTGTAAAACTGGCTATCATAGTGACGAAATCCGAAATTTTATTTTTCGCTCCGGAATTAATATCTATAGGGTATTGGTGGAAATTACTAATCACGTCCCACATGCTTACGTCGCACATATTGGCAGCAATGAGAATTTTTTCGATGCTCGTTTTTCCAATTCCTCTGAGCGGATAATTAATGATTCTTTTCAACGCTTCTTCGTCATTTGGATTTGTTACCAAACGGAAATAGGAGAGAATATCCTTGATTTCTTTTCGCTGATAAAATGAAAGTCCGCCGAAGATTTTATAAGGCATATTCAGTTTCCGCAAGGCTTCCTCAAATGCTCTCGATTGTTTATTTGTCCGATATAAAATCGCGAAATCGCTGTACATCAAACCTTCGCCTTGTTTGGTGTCGTAAATTCTGTTTACAACCACTTTCCCTTCTTCGTTGTCGGTTAGCGTTCGAATGACCTTTATTTTATTTCCTTCGACGTTGTCTGTCCAAACTTTCTTTTCAATTTGGTCTTGATTACGTTTGATCACACTGTTTGCCGCTTCAACAATTGTTTTCGTTGATCGGTAGTTTTGTTCTAATTTATAGAGCTTGAAATCAGGATAATCTTTCTTGAAGTTTAAAATATTTTGAATGTTTGCTCCACGAAACGAGTAAATACTTTGTGCATCGTCACCAACCACACAAATATTTTCATAAACAGCCGCTAATTTCTTTACGATGAGGTACTGCGCATAGTTCGTATCCTGATATTCATCCACCAAAATGTATTTAAACTTTTGTTGGTAGTAAGTTAAAACATCTGGAAAATCACGCAGTAACACGTTCGTTTGATACAATAAATCATCAAAATCCATAGCGCCAGCTTTGAAACAACGCAATGCATAATTTTTATAGACGGTTGCCATTTCTGGTCTTTTCGATATCTTATCTTCCGCTAAGATCTCTGGATTCTGTGCATAAGCTTCAGGTGAAATCAAATTGTTTTTAGCAGAAGAAATACGACCGAAGACATTACTTGCTTTGTAAAGTTTATCATCAAGATTCAGATCTTTACAAACTTGTTTAATCAAGCTTTTTGAGTCTTGGGTATCGTAAATTGTAAAGTTTGATGGGTAACCTAAACGATCGGCATTGTAGCGTAAAATTCTTGAGAAAACCGAGTGAAATGTTCCCATTGTTATGCTTTTTGCCTCAGATGAACCAACAATATGTCCAATACGCTCTGTCATTTCACGTGCGGCTTTATTGGTAAATGTCAAGGCCATAATATTGAATGGATCAATTCCTTGTTCCATCATATACGCAATGCGATAGGTTAGGACTCTAGTTTTTCCAGATCCAGCACCGGCGATAACCATTGTTGGACTTTCAATGCTTTTTACAGCCACAATCTGGCTCTCGTTTAATTCGTCTAAATAACTCATTGAAAATTTTGCTATAAACAAAGTTAAGAAAAGTTGTGTTATTTAGGCTTATTGCACATAACGTAGAATAAACAAAAACTACTTCAATGCTTCTTATATTACAACGATTGTTGTCTAGTCAAGTTCAGCTGTTAAATGGTATAAATGCCTTTACTCAACAACCACCGTTTCCCTATAAATCTCGCCGCTTTCTGATATAACTTGAACGATAAATAAACCCTTTGGCAAGATGATTTCATCGATTGAGGTACTTTTAAGAACTTCTTTGCCAAGTGCATCAAAAACTATTATTTCTCCAATTGAAATGTTGGATGAAAGGTTTATTTTTCCTGAACTCGGGTTTGGGTAAATGTTTACAAAAGTTCCGTTATTTTTCACCTCTTCATTTCCGAGCCATGCTGGGATTGTCCCAATATTAAGTACATGCAAAAAACCATAACTAGCCACCCATAAATTTCCGTTGGTATCCAATTCAATAGTGGCACGCGTATAATTTATTGGTGAATTACTTCCATCATATATTTGTGACCAAATATTAGTTGTTCGATTCAGATAACCTAATTTTTGAGGAGGATACATAATTGCGCCATTTGCTGGTTGTGCAAACAATGCCCATATATTGCTTTGATTGTCAAATTCAAATTCGATAATGGACAAGTCAGGCATATTGACCGTGTTGTGTTTGGTTATTGTATCTATAAAAACACCATTAACTGCTATTGATATACCTCTGTCTCCTGAAGTGAAAAAAGTGTCAGAGTAGGCAGAAAATTTGAAGTCATAGTTTTGGTTATCTAAATAATATGGATTGGAACTTGAATTATAAATAGAATATGAAGGTTCGTTCAACTTGAGTAGTCCACCGTTCACAACACTCGTTGACATATATGTTTCACCAGCTTTAGAAACAGAGCGTCTTACTGGAATAGATCCAAATGTCATCATTGAATTATAATATTTAGCATAATTTCCATTTAATCGCGATAGCCATAAAGTGTCTTCGTCAGTATGTAAATTCAAACCATCAATCATTCCACTTGTAAGTCCCCAAGTAAGACCGTTAAAATCATAAAGGCCTGTAAAATTTGAGACTAAAAAAGTTTTGTTTGGCATAAATGCAATGTCAGTATATTCATCGCCAGATTGAAAAACATTGGTATTTGTATCATTCCAAAGTTTAAAGTCACCATTATTATCAATTCGCATAACGTGCTTATTTGAAACACCCCAAATTGAGTTATCAAAATGATTGATTTTGAAATGTTGTTTTTTTGCAGTGTAAGGATTACCATTCTCCCATTTTAGATTAGGAATATTGCTGAAGTTCGTGATAGAATAGGTTTGCCAAGTTTGGCTTTGGGCATGGCTTGTTAACAAAAGTAAAATGATTGTAAGATTTTTCATTGTTTAAAAATTTCCTACATCAAGGTAAGAAATAATTTTCAACAAATAAAATAATTCGAACTCAACTAGTTTTTTGTAAAATCCAATTCAGCTTATTTTACTCAATTTAATTCAGCATTTCCTCCTACGTTTTGTTGATATTATTAATTACCTTTGCCTTCTTATATTTTTAGCAAAAACAATGGCACACAACATCAAACCAGGGGTAGCAACAGGAGATGAAGTTCAAGAAATATTTCGTTATGCGAAGGAAAAAGGCTTTGCTTTACCAGCTGTAAATGTCACAAGTTCAAGTACTGTAAATGCTGTTTTGGAAGCGGCGGCTAAAATAAATTCACCTGTTATCATTCAGTTTTCGAATGGAGGAGGGTTATTTTTCGCTGGAAAAAGTCTAAGTAATGCTGACGAAAAGGCGGCAATTGCGGGTTCTATTTCAGGGGCAAATCACATTCACAGAATGGCAGAGCTTTATGGTGCAACAGTAATTTTACATACGGATCATTGCGCGAAAAATCTTTTACCTTGGATAGACGGATTATTGGATGCTGGAGAAGAGCACTTCAAACAATACGGAAAACCTTTGTACAGTTCGCACATGTTGGACTTTTCTGAAGAACCAATTGAAGAAAACATCGAGTTGTGCAAGACCTATTTGTCGCGCATGGCTAAAATGAACATGACTTTAGAAATAGAGTTGGGTATCACAGGTGGAGAAGAAGATGGTGTAGATAATTCTGATGTTGATGTTTCTAAACTGTACACACAGCCTGAGGAAGTTGCTTATGCTTACGAAGAGTTGATGAAAATTTCACCTCGCTTTACCATTGCAGCTGCTTTCGGCAATGTTCACGGCGTTTACAAGCCAGGAAATGTGAAATTAACGCCGAAAATCTTGTTGAATTCGCAAGATTTTATTCAGAAGAAATATGACTTAGCTCACAACCCAATTAATTTTGTTTTTCATGGAGGTTCAGGATCGACATTGGAAGAAATTCGCGAAGCAATAGGGTACGGAGTGATAAAAATGAATATTGATACCGATATGCAATTTGCGTTTACGGAAGGTGCACGCGACTATATCACGAAAAATATCGATTACCTAAAAACACAGATAGGGAATCCAGAGGGAGACGATCAACCGAATAAAAAGTACTATGATCCACGAAAATGGATGAGAGAAGGTGAGTTAACGTTAATCTCTCGTTTGGAGAAAGCATTTGCTGACTTGAACAACGTTAATACACTATAATTAATATTGTAAAGAAAATACTATGAGTTGGTTTCAAAGAAGAAAAGAGGGAATTACAACCTCAACAAAAGAGAAAAAAGAGACACCAGAAGGCTTGTGGCAAAAGTGTAGCAATTGTAAAACACTTTTTACGGCTGAAGATTTAGTAAAGAACAATTGGGTTTGTGATCGTTGCAACAACCACGAACGTATTGGGTCTGAGGAATATTTTAGCATTCTTTTTGATAATCATAAGTACAAAGAATTGGACGCTAAATTGAGTTCTGCTGACCCTTTGAATTTTACGGATACAAAAAAATATACTGATCGTATTAAAAACACACAAAAAGCAACTGGTTTAACGGATGCTATTCGAACGTCTGTTGGTAAAATGGACGGTGAGAATTTCGTTGTTGCCTGTATGGACTTCTCTTTCATTGGTGGTTCAATGGGTTCCGTAATGGGTGAAAAAGTAGCAAGAGCTATTGATCATGCTATTAAAATCAAAGCTCCGTTTATGATAGTTTCAAAATCTGGCGGAGCACGAATGATGGAAGCGGGCTACTCATTAATGCAAATGGCTAAAATTTCAGGAAAATTGGGTCAATTAGCAGAAGCGGGATTACCTTATATTTCATTCTTAACAGATCCTACAACAGGTGGCGTTACAGCATCTTTCGCGATGTTAGGAGATCTTAACGTTGCGGAACCGGAAGCGCTAATTGGCTTTGCTGGTCCACGTATAGTAAAAGAAACAATAGGTAGAGATTTGCCAGAAGGATTCCAAACAGCTGAATTCGTTTTGGAACACGGTTTCCTAGATTACATTGTTGATAGAACGCGTTTAAAAGAAACATTGGCACAAAGCTTGAGTTTTTTTAAGAATTAAGAAAATATCATTTTTCAAAACATAAAAAAGGCGTTTTCATCGAAAACGCCTTTTTTATTATACAATGTCAATTATCAACTTATCTCAGCTTCCGCTTCAATTTCCGCTTTCACGCGTCCAGGATAAACTTTTAAAGCTTCTTTCAAGCATTCTACTGCAGCAATTAACGAAGATTGTTGCAATACATAAGCTAGGCGTACTTCTTGCTTGCCAGCACCGGGCGAAGAATAGAAGCCAGATGCGGGAGCCATCATAACAGTAGCACCCTTGTAGCTGAATTCTTCAAGCAACCATTGGCAGAAATTTTCAGCATCGTCAACGGGGAATTTAGCCACACAATAAAAAGCACCTTTCGGCATTGGACAGAATACACCAGGAATATTATTTAGGCCGTCAACCAATAGATTTCTTCTTTGTACGTACTCAGCTGCCACATCGTCAAAATAACTTTGCGGAGCATTTAATGCTGCTTCAGCAGCGTATTGATCAATTGTTGGCGGAGATAATCGAGCTTGTGCAAATTTCATCACGGCACCCATTACATCTTTATTTTTCGAAATCAAACAACCTATGCGCGCTCCGCACATTGAGAAACGCTTGGAAACGGAATCAATCATGACTACATTTTGCTCTATTCCCTCTAAGTTCATTACTGACATTGGAACTGCGCCATCGTAGCAGAATTCACGGTATACTTCATCAGCAAACAAGAACAAATCATGCTTTTGAACAATTGATTTTAATTTCAAAAGTTCTTCTTTAGAATACAAATATCCTGTAGGATTACCGGGGTTACAGATAATAATCGCCTTCGTTTTATCCGTTATTTTATCTTCAAATTCAGAAATAGGAGGTAAGGCAAAACCAGATTCTATACTTGAAGAAACGGGAACAACTGTCAAGCCTGCAGTTATAGCAAATGCATTGTAGTTGGCATAAAATGGTTCAGGAATAATTACTTCATCACCAGGATTACAAGTTGACATCAACCCAAAAATCAGGGCCTCAGAACCACCAGTTGTGATGATAATTTCCTCGTGCGTAACGTGAATATCACTTTTAGCATAGCTCGTGGCTAATTTTCTTCGGTAATGTTCAAAACCTGCAGAATGGCTATATTCTAATACTTTATTGTCAAATGTGCGTATAGCATCAAGTGCAAAATCAGGCATTTCAATATCTGGCTGACCAATATTTAAGTGATAGACAGAAACGCCTTTCGCAAAAGCTTTTTCGGCAAACGGCACCAATTTTCGGATAGGAGAAGAGGGCATTGCTATTCCTTTCTGAGATATATTCGGCATAAATTGTATAATTTGGTATAAATTTAAGTAGAAAGAACGAGGATTAATAAAATCGAGCCGTGTATAAACGAAAATATTTGAAATACTTTGTCTCAGCGCTGCTTATAGGGCTTTTTTCTTGTAATCAGGACAAGGATAATCTGCGCAAAGGTAAACCAATGAAAGCGCAAGAATTAAATCAGAAGTTAACTGGGATAAGAGAAAGACAGATGGATTATGGAAGTGTGAATTTAGAGGCAAGAGTTGATAGTTTAAACTCCAATTCTCGTCAATCGGAGCTGGTTGACTTGTTTTTGATTAATTCATCAATTAAATTGGATTTAAAATATGCAAGCGCTGATAATTTTATGAAAATGAGATTATACGATACTTTAACAAAGGCTTACCTTCAAAAAGAAGTTGCGGAGCGTTTGGGAAGATGTCAAGAGTTTTTAACCGCTATTAATAATAATCTTTACCTCTTAGTTTATGATGCAGTTCGTCCAATAAGTGTTCAGAAAAAAATGTGGGATGCTTTGGATTCGATTCCCGTTTCTCAGCGCGTGAAATTTGTAAGTAATCCTGCAAATGGGAGCATACATAATTATGGAGCGGCGGTTGATTTAACGATATGTGACGGTAGAGGAATTCCTTTAGATATGGGAGCTGAATATGATGATATTCGTAAAATTGCTTATCCATCTTTGGAAGCCCAGTTTTTAAATTCAGGAGAATTAACACAAAAACAGCTCGATAATAGAAAGCTGTTACGCAAGGTAATGACCAGTCAAAATTTCCGGAATATTCCCACTGAATGGTGGCATTTTAACGCGTTTTCCCGGGATATTGTTAAACTGAAATACGCAGCATTGAAGTGAATTGGTTTCTGCCGAAAGCATTGGCGATTCTTCGGCTATTGAACTGTCCACGTCATTCTTGTAAAATGAACTGATTTTTAGTTTATGGCATCATCTGATCTTATTTATCCTTTAATTCTTCATTAAACAATTCAAAAATTCTCCGGTATTCATCCGTCCAAGAATATGATTTCATAAATCCGTGTCCTTCAATTGGAAAAACAGCTAATTCCCAATTTGATTTTTCTAATTCGATGAGTCGTTGACTGAGTCTCACGACATCTTGGAATTGAACATTGTCATCAACCATTCCGTGTAAAATAAGCAAAGGTTTACTTAAGTTTTCGGCGAAATAGATAGGTGATGACTGCCGGTAAGCTATTGAATCGGTGTCGGGATAATTTAAGATATTACTCGTGTATTCATGATTGTAGTGCATCCAATCTGTTACTGAGCGCAATGCGGCACCACAAGCGAATTCATTTGGTTTGGTGAAAAGAGCCATTAAAGTAATGAAACCACCATATGAACCTCCGTATATGCCTACTTTGTTTGGGTTTACTTTTAAATTATCAACAAGGTATTTTTTTCCACTTACTTGATCCTCCAGATCCATTCCTCCCATATGCCGATAGATGGCAGTTCTGAAATCTCTTCCGTATCCTGCACTTGCCCGATAATCAATATCTAGTACTGTAAATCCATTGTCTTTTAACAAGTTGTGAAACATGAATTCTCTATAATAGTTACTCCAATAATTGTGTGCATTTTGTAAATAACCCGCACCGTGAACAAAAATTACGGCCGGTTCATTGTTCGTTTGCATCGGTTTGTACAATCTCGCGTATACATTCACGTCATCCTTGCCTTTGAATGATATAACATCAGGTATAGTCCAAGAATAATTTTGATAGGCTGGACGTTGAGATTTTGTTATTTGGGTTGGAATGGATTTGGGTTCATTCGCGGAGATAAATAGCTCCCATGGATTCGTTTTATCTGAAAACAAAAAGGCGAGATATTTTTCGTTTGGCGATTGCATTGCTTCAAAAGCGCCCGTTTTCTCTAAAATTGGTGTTAATCTTTTGCTCAAAGGATCGAATTTATATAAACCTCGATCTCCGGGATGTGTTTTATTTAGTGTCAAATAAAACTGGGTTAAATCTTTTGATGTTTTTACATCGTGGACTTCAAATTGACCGTTGGTTAATTGTTCACTATTTTTGCTTTCAAAGTCATAAGAGTATAAATGTGAGTAGCCGGTTTTTTCGGATTGGAAATAGAGTTTATTTTTCTTTGAATAAAATCCCAGCGTAGCAATAGACATATTCCATGAAGATATGCCAGGGCCGCCAATCCAAGACTCATCATGTTGATTATCAACTTCACTAAAACTCAATTTTTCTGAATCTAATTGAATTATCCACCGATCTTTATTGTCGTAGCTGCGAATGTCCATTACAACTTTGCCATCTGCTGACTGAATTGGAGGATGCATTATAATTTTCCTGTTTTCTTGATACATAAGAGTTGTATCGTTGTATTCTTTCAAATAGTTTGGTTTCTTTCGAATGTTGGTCAATTTATCAAAATCCATAATCATGAGCGAATCATTTTTTAGGTCGATTATACCAAAGGTGTGTTTCGGTTCATTTTCTCCTACTTTCGGTCGCTCTTTTGTTGTGTATGAATAGCCATCCTCACTGATATGGTGAAGCATTGTCGTGTTTTTGTTTTCTGGGTATTCCCCGAATCGCACGTAGATATATTTTTCATCTTTTGAAATGACTAAAAAGTCAATTTTCTTTTTATCTAGGTAAATGGATTTGTCATTAGTGGGGTCTATCTTTTTTTTATCCCGATAATTTTCTAATCGTTTTTCATCTTGGATATATTTGAAAAGTTCCTCTTGCTGGCTGCTGAGTTCATTGCTTATTTCCTTTTTATCTGCCGTTTTTCCGACCTTAAAATAAGTTAACTGTTTAAGTGTCGAGAGATTGGTATCGAATAAAAATAGGTTGTCTCTTTGTTGAAAGACTATTTTGTTAGCATTGGCAACTCTTTGCAGGTTTGAAATTATATTTTCAGTTGTAATTAAAGCACGGCAGCTTTTGTTTGCTTTATTATAAGACCATAAATTTCCGTCTTTAATGAAAAATTGTGTGGCGTAATTTAATTGTTCCATGTCAATTTCAACTCCTTCGGCAACTATCTCCTGATCTAGTCTGGCTATGTTTTTTGAAGCCAAGGAATAAGAATATCTGCTCATTTCCAGTTCATTTTCTGGATTCCAATCGAAAAGTATGCTTTGGCCACTGATGTGCCAAGCAATATTCTCCGGCCAGTATCCGATAAAATCTTTACCCTTCATTATCTCTTTAATATCAAGAACGGATTTGTTGTCGGCTTGAGCATGAATGCTGTTAATTGAAAGCAGGAAAAAAGCAAATATTATTTTCATAGTACTTTTATATGAATATCAAAGTTAAGTGAAATAAAGAAAGAACTGTTTTTATAATAAACGAGTGAATTGTTTACGGTTTCGGCGGGTTGATTAGGGAAACCGATAGGAAATAGTGTTGTTTTACCCCTATTATCTTAATTCTTTCGTTTTATTGCATAAGGCTAAAGATGGATTATTACATTGATGAATAGGATATTAAATAGTTATTAGTAGCGGATTGTTAATTTGTTTTTCAAGATTTCTTCTTGTTATTTCTGTAAATTATATTAATTTTAAGTCTAATTCTAAATTGAATAATTATGAAAAAAATTATGTTTTCAGCAATTGCTATGATTGCCTTCGTTGGTACTTCATTTTCGCAAAAAGCAACTTTAGACAACCCTTGGTCTGTAGAGGGAGTATTGTCTGCTACAAAAGATGGAATTAATTGGGCTGCACCAACTCTTCGTGTACGTTACTTCCTTAATGACAATATCGCTGCCCGTGTTCAGTTGGGTCTTGGTGATGGTTTAGGTACTGCCATGAGTGAGTCTCACACTTACTTTGAAAATGCAGATGGAACTGGAAATGAAGGTACATTGGATATCAATCGGATGAACTGGAATGCTCAAGTAGGAGGTGAATACCACTTGGCAGGAACGGACAGAATGTCTCCTTACTTTGGCTTGGGAATCAACTTCGGTGGTGGTTCATCAGCAGCAACAGGCACGAGCTACAATCCTTCAACTGATGAGTACGACGCAAATTTAAACTTCGCAAGAGACGGTAAATATTCAATGTTTGGTGTTGGTGTCTTTGCAGGTATGGATTTTTACGTATTTAAGAATATGTATGTTGGATTAGAATTGGGATTAAATTTCTCAAGTTACAACTATTCTGATGTGACATCAGAAATTACTGTAATGTCACCTAGTACTGTTATGAAGACAGTTACTCCAGGATATACAAAAACTTATTTGTCAACAGGAGCTAGCTCTGCAGCATTTAGATTGGGTTGGAGATTCTAATTTAAAACTAAAATTTAAAAGGTTTGAAGAGGGGAAGTTACATTCCCCTCTTTTTTTTGCTCAATTGGATTAATTCTGTATCTTTGCACACTTAAAATAATTTATTAATCGGGGTTTCGTACTCCAACAAATAAACAGAATTAAAATGGCAACAAGAATTAGATTGCAAAGACACGGTAAGAAAGGAAAAGCCTTCTTCCATTTAGTAGCTGCTGACTCAAGAGCAAAAAGAGATGGTAAATTCATCGAAAAATTAGGGATTTACAATCCAAATACTAATCCCGCCACTGTAGAAATCAATTTTGATAGAACATTGCACTGGGTGCAAGTTGGTGCAGAAATGTCTGATACAGCTCGCGCGTTATTATCTTACAAAGGAATTTTGCACAAAAATCACCTATTGAAAGGAGTTGAAAAAGGTGCTTTGACAGCAGAACAAGTTGAAGAGAAATTTGCAGCGTGGGTAGCAGAAAAAGACGGAAAAGTTCAAGTGAAAGTGGATCGTTTAGGAAATGAAACAATCGCTTCCAAAACTGCTCGTTTAACTGCTGAACAAGTCGCTAACGAGTCAAAAGCGAAAGCGATTGAAATAAAGAATACGCCTGAACCAGAAGCTGTTGAAGAAGCTCCAGAAGCGGAAGAAATGGTTGAAGAAGCTCCAGAAGCAGAAGAAATGGTTGAAGAAGCTCCAGAAGCAGAAGCTCCAGAAGCTGAAGAGCCAAAGGCAGAATAAGAATTAAACATTTATGAAGAAAACAGATTGTTTTCAATTAGGTTATATAGCGAAACTTCACGGATTTAAAGGTGAAGTTTCGCTGTTTTTAGACGTTACTGATCCAAATAGATATGAAAATTTGGATGCATTCTATGTGGACGTTAATAATCATTTGGTGCCATTTTTTGTAAAAAGCATAAAACTTAAAAACAAAGGTTTTGCTGCTGTGAAGCTGGAAGGTTTAAACACTGAAGAGGAAGCACGAGCGCTTTTGCGTAAATCAGTCTATCTACCAAAAGAATTATTGGAAGATTTGGATGATCTTCATTTTTACGATCATGAGGTAATTAATTTCGCTGTGGTAGATAAAAATCACGGTCTAATTGGTAAAATTGAGGATGTTATAGACTTAGCAGCAAATCCGCTACTTCAAGTTGTTGAAGGAAAACGAGAAATTCTTATTCCATTATTGCCGGGTTTGGTTCAAAAAGTTGATCGAAAAGGAAAAATTCTTCATATCGAAGCGCCTGAGGGCTTGATTGGGTTGTATCTGTAATTCACATGTCAACTTTTCTCTTCAAAGAATTTTCAATCAGACAAGAATATGCCGCGCTCAAAGTGGGAACAGACGCCATGGTTTTGGGGGCGCTTATTGATTCATCTAAAAAATCAAGTGGAATAGATATTGGCACGGGTACAGGTGTTATTGCCATGATGGTTGCACAGAAAAATCCTGCAATTCAAATAAAAGCAATAGAAATTGATGATGCTTCCTGTTTAGATGTTATTTTCAACTTTGAAAATGGACCTTTTTCAAATCAATTGGAACTAGTTCACGCAGATTTTTTAAAGGTAAATTTTAGCGAAAAATTTGATTTGATATTTACCAATCCACCTTACTACGTGGACGCCCTAAAAACGCAAAATCATAGAATCAATAAAGCAAAACATGCCAGTGATTTAAACGCGGAAACACTCTGTCAAAAAGTGAATCTATTACTTTCTGAAAAGGGAGAATTTTGGTTAATTTGGCCTTATTATTCCAAAGAAGATTTTATTACTTCTGCTTCAAAAAATCAGTTGTACTTGAAAAAAGATATAACGATTCAAGGTAAGCCTGGAGCACCTGTTCGTTCCGTTATCTGTTTTTCTAAGAATAGAAATTTAGAAAGTGAAGCATCGGTTTTCACTATCCGTGACGAGTTTGGCGACTATACGGAAGAATACAAAAAGTTGACTTTAGAATTTCACAACCGAAAACTGTAAAGTCAATATTACTTTAACTTAGAACTGAGTTAAAAGTTCTTTTTGTAAACTGATTCCTTTGTCTGAGTTATACCATTTTTGTAATTCAACCTTTTTTTCATCAACAGTTTTGTCAGATGTTAAATTATAGAGATGAATATTTTGTGCCTCAGTTGGTCTTGGTCCCCAATGAAATAAATCCTTATTTTGTTCATCACGGACAACCAAAATGGGAATAGATTTACCTTTATTGGTGAGGTATTTGTCTATTTCTGAATCGGAATCTCTAAGCTGAATCTCTAAGTTGATTTTTGCATTCAACTCAACTAATTTCACAACAAAAGGGACGATATGCGAAGCGTCACCGCACCAAGGCTCAGTTATTAATACCCAATTCTGTGTATTGTCAATAGCTTTAATTTTGGTTTCTAATTCAGGTAGAATTTCACCTTTTTTCAACCACCGTTCTTGGCGTTTATGGTTTAATTCTACATAATGGAAATAATCTGCGTTGTCATAAGGTGCTGACGGCTTATCGGCTTGAAGAATACCGTTAAATAGATTGTTGTATGTTTGAAAATTCATTGTGTTTTTTAATATTATAGTTTTGACGTCAAAAATCTACATTCCTTTCAGGCACTAAGGAATAAAATTCACGAATCGAAAAAGTATCTGTTAAAGCCTTATTTTCCAATATTTAATACAAAGAAGGAAATTCAGTTGGATTAACCTCGCTGATTATAGCATAAGCTTTTTCGACTATATCTTCAATACTAGGTTTCGAGAAATAATCACCGTCTGTTCCGTATGGAGGTCGGTGGTCTTTGGCTGTGAGACAAGTTGGTGTTGAGTCCAAGTGGAAGAAGGCTTTTTGCTCTTGCATAATTTTGTCCAATATATACGCACTTGCACCACTGCTCACGTCTTCGTCAACAATCATTAATCGATTCGTTTTTTCTAATGATTTAGAAATGACGTGATTAATATCAAATGGTAATAAAGTTTGGACATCAATCAACTCCACGTTTATACCCAATTGCATAAGTTGTTGTGCCGCGATTTCACATAAATTGAATGTTGAACCATAGGATACAATCGTTAAATCTGTTCCTTGTCTCACGATTTCTGGGACACCAAGTGGTTCGTGGAATTCTCCAATATTTGTAGGCCGTTTTTCTTTTGTTCGATATCCATTTAAGGGCTCTATAACCAATGCTGGTTCGTCTGCTGCCATTAATGTATTGTAGAATCCTGCAGCTTTGGTCATGTTTCTTGGAACGCATACATGCATGCCGCGAAGTGCATTTACAATCATTCCCATTGGACTTCCACTGTGCCAAATCCCCTCTAAACGGTGACCGCGAGTTGAAATAATTAATGGTGCTTTTTGACCACCTTTCGTTCTGTATTGCAGTGTGGCTAAATCATCAGATAGAATCTGAATAGCATAAAGCAAGTAATCCAAATATTGTATTTCTGCAATTGGGCGCAAACCACGCATTGCCATACCAATTCCTTGACCAATAATAGTGCACTCACGAATGCCCGTATCAGCAATTCTCAAAGCGCCAAACTCTTCTTGAAGTCCTTCAAGTGTTTGATTTACTCCACCAATTTTCCCAGCATCTTCGCCAAAAATTAAAGCTTCCGGACGATTGCTGAAGAGTTCTCGGTAGTTGTCACGCAAAATAATTCTACCATCTTCCATTGGAGAATTATCATCGTAAGTTGGCGCTATAGCCTCCACTTTCAATGCACTATTTGATGAGTTCGAATGCAAGTAAGAACTGTATCTTTCGCTGTTTTTATTGATTTGACTTTGAATCCAAGTCGATAAAATATTTTTACTTGGAATGGATTCGTCACGAATCGTCCTTAATACTTTTCGAGCTGTGGAAAGAATATCCTTCCGATTTGCATCGATAGCTTTTTCGAGTACTTCCACGTCTTTTTGTATAAATATACTGTTGCTACTTTCTTTTATAACAGTTTTTAGAACGGCAATAGCTTCGTTTAAATCTATTTTAATTTCTGATGTTAATTCTTTCCAAGCAGCGGTTTTACCATTTCGAACTTCAGTTTTAGCTATTTTTCGAATATCTTCTAGTTCTTCGGCAGTTGCGATATTTTGTCCGTCAACATCAAAACCAACAATCCATTCTTGGAATTTAGATATACAATCGAAATCTATTTCCCATTGCAATCGCTCTTCGGACTTATACCTTTCGTGAGAACCTGAAGTTGAGTGACCCTGAGGCTGATTAACTTCTTGCACGTGCACCAATACTGGAACGTGTTCTTCACGCGCAATTTTAACTGCTTTTTCGTATGTTTCACAGAGGTGAACATAGTTCCAGCCTTTCGTGGTCAAAATTTCATAACCTGGCTTTTCTTCAGTTCTTTGCATTCCTGCAAGGGCTTCAGAAATACTATCTTTTGTGGTTTGGTGTTCACGAGCAACAGAAATTCCAAAACCATCATCCCAAATTGACATAACCATTGGAACTTGAAGCACGCCTGCTGCATTTATAGTTTCCCAAAATGGACCTTCTGATGTAGAAGCATCGCCTATCGTTCCAAATGCTACTTCGTTTCCACCATTTGTGAATTTTTTAAATTCTTCAAGATCTTTTAAGGTCGGGTGATTTCTATATACTTTCGATGCTTGCGCTAATCCTAAAAGTCGCGGCATTTGACCAGCAGTCGGAGAAATATCGGCAGAACTATTTTTTTGCTCCATTAAATTTTTCCAATCCCCATTTTTATCTAAATTTCTGGTGGAATAATGTCCCCCCATTTGTCGACCAGCAGATTGTGGTTCGCGCTCAGCATTTGTATCTCCAAATAATCCAGCGAACCATTCTTGAACACTTAACTGTTCAATGGCCATCATAAACGTTTGGTCACGGTAGTAACCTGAACGGAAGTCCCCATTCCTGAACTGTTTAGCAAGCGCAATTTGCGCTAATTCTTTTCCGTCTCCAAAAATTCCAAATTTTGCTTTTCCACTCAATACTTCGCGTCGACCAAGTAGAGAAGTTTCGCGTGAAAGAGCAGCTAATCGGAAGTCCTCTAGAACTTGCGTTTTAAAAGTTTCAAAGTCTAAAGAAATAATTTTTTCAGAAAGAGACGTATTTGTCATAGGATGCTTTATTATAATATACAAATTTAATAAAAAAATGGCGCTTTTTTTGAATGAATGCCCTGTCCGCAATATTAAATTGAATATTATAGTTTTGGTAGCTCCCCACAATATTTAAATTTAATATTTCAAACTAGTATTGTACTTCCTTCGTTTAGTGTTAACTTTAGTGACGTGAAAATAAAAGAGTCAATAAAAAAATATGCCCCATATTTCGTAGATGTATGGCAGTATTTGGTAATTATTATTCTATTTATTTTGGCTGCTATTTTTATTTTATAATTCGAAATATTCCAATTTTATGAAATTTTTTTTATTTGCTACTGCTATTTTTTGTGTGTTTTCATTTTCTTTTGGACAGGTGAACATGACTCTTTTATCCAATTTGAATTATCAAGCTCTTCACGGAACAGAGCTCAATGATATTTGGGGATTTGTAGACGCAACGGGCAAAGAATACGCCTTAGTTGGAGCAGTAAAAGGCACATCTATCGTTGATGTTTCAAATCCGAATAGCCCGGTTGAAGTTTTCTGGAAACCTGGAATGAACTCAATTTGGCGAGATATAAAAACATGGGGGAGTTATGCATTCGTTACAACTGAAGCGCAGCAAGGATTAACAATAATAAATATGACAGGCCTACCTGGCGCCACAACTCTGCCTTCGTCATTTTACAATGGCCCATCTGGAAATCAATGGTCTAGCGCTCATAATTTGTTCATCGATGAGAATGGTTACGCTTATATTTTTGGAGCGAATAGAGGGAATGGCGGTGTGATTATTTTAGATGTACACACCAATCCAATGGCACCAATTCAAGTCGGTGTTTTTGATAATTGGTATGCGCACGACGGATACGTAAAAAATGACACTCTATATGCTGCAAATATTAACGATGGATTTATTTCTGTCGTAGATGTTTCGGTAAAAGCTGCCCCTGTTTTATTGGGAACGAAAGTCACGCCAAACTCTTTCGCTCACAATGTTTGGGGTTCAGCCGATGGAAATTATGCATTTACAACAGATGAAAAACCAGGAGCGTTCATTGCAGCGTATGATGTTTCAAATCCTGCAAATATTTTTGAAGTTGATAGAATTCAAAGCTCACCTAACTCCGCTGTAATTCCACACAACGCCCATGTTTTAGGCGATTATTTGATTACAAGTTATTATCGAGATGGAATAACGGTACATGATGTTTCTCGGCCAAACAATATGGTGCAAGTCGGTAATTTCGATACTTCGCCCTTGAGTGGAAATGGATTTAATGGTTGTTGGGGAGTTTATCCGTTTTTACCTTCAGGGAATATAATTGGCTCCGATATAGAAGGTGGATTATTTGTTTTAGGCGTAAATTATCAGAAAGGTTGTTATGTTGAAGGAATTATAACGGATACTGTAACAGGATTACCGATTGCAGGCGTTAATGTTGAAATTATTGGTGAAATTCAGACTGATTTATCAAAATTTAATGGAAAATATGCGGTTAGCACTGTTACGCCTGGAACGAAGCAGGTGAAGTTCATGAAAACAGGTTATGCTTCCAAAACATTAACATTTAATCTGCAAACCGGACTTTTAATTAACCAAGATGTTCAATTGGTTCCTCTATCTCCGTATGGATTTACGCTCAAAGTTTTGGATGCTGCAACAAATGCACCGATTAACAATGTAAAAATTCGACTTATTACGCCGTCTATTGAGCACACAGGTATCACCAATGCTTTAGGTGAAGAAGATTTCACTTTGTATTATCAAACTAATTACGACATTTTTGTGGGTAAATGGGGATATATAACAAGTTGTCAGAATACGTTAATAGACAATTCCACGGCAACAATAACTGTTATGTTAAACAAAGGGATTTACGATGATTTTATGTTTGATTTTGGCTGGACTACAACAAGCGATGCAGCAACAGGCGATTGGGTCAGAGAAATTCCTATTGGCTATCCTGCGACAGCAAATCCTGCGAATGATGCCGCCTATGATTGTGGGAATTACGCTTGGGTTACTGGAAATGCAGATACGTACGATGCCGACTTGGATGACGTTGATGATGGAACAGTTACATTGAAATCACCTAGTTTTGATTTAACAAGCTTTTCTGATCCCTATGTAAATTATTCGCGTTATTTCTACAACTTTTATGGTCCGAATACACCAAACGATAAACTGCAAATCATTTTAGGGAATGGTACGTCGTCTATATTGATTGAAAATATTGTTTCCGATACCGCTATCTTCAAGAAATGGATAATTAAAAGTTTAAGAGTTACCGATTATTTGACACCAACTGCAAATATGTCTTTGACGGTTCGAACATTTGATCTGGCGGGCAATCCAAATATTACGGAAGCCGGATTTGATCATTTTTTTGTATCTAATTCATCACAATTGGAAGTAGAACAAAATACAAGTTTGACTGAAAAATTCACCTTGTATCCGAATCCGACTTCTAATTTACTTTACCTAGAAACAAATAATACAACCGACCCGATTGTGATTTTAGATGTTCGCGGAATGGAAATAATGCGCAATATTCCATCTGGGGTTAATAATCAAATTAATGTTCAAGGTTTGAGCTCAGGGATTTATTTTGTTCTTCAAGGGCGTAATAATTTAAAGTTCATTAAAAACTAATTGTTAGCGCTTATAGTTATTTGGGTGCTTGCAAAATAGAATGGTTGACTATATTTACATCAAAAATCAAAGTTGAAAGACACACTTGACATATCGATTGTTGTTCCATTGTTGAACGAAGCCGAGTCTATTCCTGAATTGTTTTCTTGGATAAATAAGGTCATGACTGAAAACGCATTTTCGTATGAAGTCATGTTTGTGGACGATGGAAGTAAGGATAATTCTTGGAAAGAAATTGAAAAGTTGAGGTCCGAAAATTCACAAGTCCGTGGGATAAAATTTCAAAGAAATTATGGGAAATCGGCTGCTTTGCAAAAAGGATTCGAAGCTGTAATTGGTGATGTCGTAATCACAATGGATGCTGATTTACAGGATTCACCCGAGGAAATACCTGAATTGTACCGCATGATTACTGGAGACGATTTCGACATGGTTTCGGGTTGGAAGAAAAAACGTTTCGATCCAATATCAAAAACGATTCCAACTAAATTATACAATTGGGCAGCTCGAAAAATAACAGGTATTTATTTACATGATTTTAATTGTGGCTTGAAAGCATATAAATTGGCAGTCGTTAAAAGTATAGAAGTATATGGAGATATGCACCGTTATATTCCACCTTTGGCTAAATATGCTGGTTTTAATAGAATAGGAGAAAAGGTAGTTGAGCATCAAGCGCGTAAATACGGAACAACAAAATTTGGTCTGAATCGCTTTCTAAACGGGCCCTTAGATTTGCTTTCTGTGGCATTCATGGGCAAATTTGGGAAAAAACCAATGCATTTTTTCGGAGCTTTGGGAACATTGATGTTCATATTAGGTTTCGGTTTGGTATTCTACATGGTGATACATAAATTGTTTTTTGACCAAGGCAGTAGATTATTGGCTGAACGTACAGAGTTTTTTATTGCCATCACGGCAATGTTAATGGGTGTGCAATTTTTTTTGGCAGGATTCCTAGCGGAACTTTCCACGCGAAATGCACCGCACAGAAATGTATATCTTATCGAAAAAGAAATCTAATGAATTTTCCTTTTGACTCTTCCTGGACCTTATTTTTGGACCGAGATGGTGTCATCAATCAACGAATAATGGGCGGATATATAAGTTCTCCTGACGACTTTCGTTTTACGGATGGCGCGCCTGAAGCGATTTGTATTTTCCAGAAATGTTTCCTAAAAGTTATAGTTATAACCAATCAGCAGTGTATTGCAAAAAACATCGTTACAAAGCGTAACCTTCAAGAGGTTCACCGTTACATGCAAGGAGAGTTGTTAAATGCAAATACTTATGTTGATGCGGTATACTATGCACCCGAGTTGGCAAGAGATCCTGAAAATACTAGAAAACCGAAACCTTTTATGGCTTTGGAAGCGCAGAAAGATTTTCCGGAAATTGATTTTAAAAAAAGCGTAATGGTTGGTGATACGGACTCAGACATACAATTCGGCGAGAATCTTGGCATGAAGACTGTCCTTATTCGCACGAAAGAAAATACGCATAAAAAAGCAAATTGGGAGTTTGACTCGCTTTATGATTTTGCAAAAGAACTTGAGAAAAATGACTAAAGTGAAATGGATTATTGGCTTGATGATTTTCGTCGGTTCGATTTTAAATGTTAACGCTCAGAATATTACTGATAAACAGGGCAGGAAACAAGGAGCTTGGCAAAAGACTTATCCTAAAAGTAAAGCTTTAGAGTACAAAGGAACTTTTAAGGACAACAAGCCAGTAGGTGTTTTTACTTATTTTTATCCTTCAACCAAAGTAAAAGCAGTAATTCGGCATAGCGAAACGACAAATCAATCTGAAGCCTTCTTTTATCACGATAATGGCGAGTTAATGACATACGGCATTTATCAAAACTTAAAAAAAGATAGTGTTTGGTTGAATTTTGGACCCACAGGAAGAATCAGTTACAAGGAAAGCTATAAAAATGATATTCTCGATGGACTGAAAACTATTTATTTCATTTCGGAGGATATTAATAACAAGTCAAGCAAGATTTCATCAATGTTAAATTACAAAAATGGTCAGTTAGATGGCGAATTCAGAGAGTTGTTTGATTTCGGTGGAAAGAAAATAGTTGGTCAATACAAAGAGGATGAAAAAGTCGGGATTTGGGAAGAATTTCATCCCAATGGCCAAAAACAAGCCTTGACGCGATACAAAAATGGCGTCCGCCACGGTTGGTGTTTTGCCTACAACGAAGCAGGAAAAGAAGTAAATAAAGTGTACTACTTTAATGGAAAACGAACAGAAGGTAAGGATTTAGAGTTTCTTTTCAAGCAAATGAAGGCAAAAGGAGTTAATCCAAATGAATAATATCTCTCTTACGTTTTTCTCGTAAAGTGATGCTTTTATCAGAAAATAAGTACAACCCTTTTCTCAATTTCTGCGTACTTTAGATAGCCAAAACATTTTTATGCGTTTTCAAATTATTATTTTCTTCATTTTGATGTTTTTCAGTTCTTGCAAAAAAGATAAGAACAGCGACTCCGTTCAATTGCATACCGATTACGCTCCAATTGAAGAGGGTAGATACGTAATTTATGAAGTGTCAGAAATGACACACGATGATGCCGTTAATCAGCATGATACTGTTTACTATTGGCTGAAAACAAAAATTGGACAATTGTATTTCGACAACGAAGGTCGAGCGGCACGCGAGTTTTTGCGTTATACAAGTCTCGATTCTGGCGCAACCTGGCTTCTAAAAGATATTTGGACAACTATTTTAGACGGCAATCGATTGGAATTGCTTGAAGAAAACCAGCGAATCGTCAAATTATTGTTTGCACCGACAAGCGCAAAAGAATGGAATATAAATGCTTTCAATACACTCCCAAAAGAAAATGTATTGTACAGTTCTATTCATAAGCCATTCTCTGTTAACGGAAATAATTTTGATTCAACAGTAACCGTTCAACAGGAAGATTTCTTCTCCTTGGTAGATTATAGAAAGAAAAATGAAGTCTACGCTAAAAAAGTAGGTTTAGTCTCAAAATATTTTAAAGATCTCACTATCGACAACTTCGATACTTTAAATGTGCTGAAAGGAAAGGAACTTTACTATAATTGTGTTAGTTTTGGGATGGAATAGATGATTTTCCAAATTGTTGTTCAATGCGTCAAACGATTTCATGAATTTTAAAGAAGTAAAAACCGATTGCCATCATTTTCGTACAACCATTCCTTGTTCGCCAAATAAGAAAGAGGGCGTAACTTGCTTGGATTGTAATTTTTATAAACCGATTACAAAGCGAATTCTAATTATCAAGCTGGGCGCTTTAGGTGATGTCATCCGAACGACTCCTTTGGTTGTAAAATATAAAGAGTTGTATCCAAGTGCTCATTTTACGTGGATTACTCAGTCACCTGCCGTTTTACCCTCAGACGATATTCAACAAATTCTGAAATGGGATGCAACGTCGATATACATAATAGAGAATTCAAAATACGATATTGCTATTAATTTAGATAAAGAGCAAGAAGCTTGTACACTTTTGAAAAATGTTGATGCAAAAAAGAAATACGGCTACACTTGGGGCGATTATGCAATTGCACCAGCAACACCTGCTGCGGAGCACAAATTAATGACAGGTTTTTTCGATTCAATTTCCGTGGAAAACAAAAAAAGTTACTTAGAGGAGATTTTTGAAATTTGTCATTTTAATTTTGATAAAGAGCCTTACTTGATAAATAAAAATCAACAATTAGCTGATTTCTGGTTAGATAAATGGACAAGACTAGCGGAGGGAAGGGAAATTGTTGGTTTGAATACTGGTTGTGGTCCTCGTTGGAATACCCGTTTGTGGACCAACGAAGAGTGGATTGCCTTGGCGGAAAAGTTAATGAAAGAAGGTTATTATCCTGTCTTTCTAGGCGGAGAATTAGAGCATGAAAAGAATGAGATGTTTGCCCAAGAAACCGGTGCACATTATCCCGGATATTTCTCGTTAGAGGAATTTATTGCGCTAGCGGATGGCTGTCAATATATTGTTACGCAAGTTTCTATGATGATGCACATCGCGACAGCTTTGCAAAAGAAAATGGTGCTGATGAACAATATCTTCAATAAATACGAATTTGAATTGTATGATCGAGGCGTTATAGTTGAACCAAAATCGGGTTGTATTTGCTACTTTGGTAATACCTGTAAGAAAGGAGAAAATTCGTGTATGCATGAAATCACGCATCTAGATATTTTCGAAGCGATTCAAAAACTATAATTCATGAAAATCTCTTTTTTATCTACTTTCTTTCCTTTTCGAGGTGGAATTGCCCAGTTTAATGCACTTCTTTATCGTGAACTAGAGAAAAAAAATGAAATTGAAGCGATAACCTTTAAAATACAATACCCAAATTTTTTGTTTCCAGGTGAAACGCAATTCGTTCAAAAAGGCGATAAGGCAGATGAAATAGGCGCAAAACGCTTATTGAATTCTATAAATCCATTCACATGGTTTAAAACGAGAAACTACATTAAAAAGCAAAATCCAGATTTAGTCATCACCAAATACTGGATGACCTTTTTCGGCCCATCGTTAGGATTATCGCTTCGGAACCTGAACAGAAAAACAGTGCGAATTAGTATTTTAGATAATGTAATTCCTCATGAGCGTCGCTTTTTCGATTCTTTTGCCAATCATTTGTTCTTGAAAAATAACGATGGTTTCATCGTAATGTCGGACAAAGTTTTAGCCGATCTACTGCAGTTAAATCCCCAAGCCAAATACATCCGTATTAATCATCCGCTCTACAATCATTTCGGGAAGAAGTTAAATACCATTGACTCGAAAGAAAAATTAGGATTGAAAGCCGATAAAAAAACACTTTTGTTTTTTGGGTTTATTCGAGCTTACAAAGGATTGGATTTGCTTTTGGAAGCCTTTAATAAAATGGACGATGGTTATCAGTTAATCATCGCTGGAGAGATTTATGGTGATTTCTCACCTTATCAAACATTGATTGAAAAGAGTCCGAATAAAGAAAATATTCACTTATTCAATCATTACATTAAAGACGAAGAAGTCCCTTTGTATTATTCTGCGGCGGATGTATGTGTATTACCTTATAAGTCAGCAACACAAAGTGGTATTACATCTATTTCATATCATTTCGAACTGCCTATTATTGCCACAGATGTTGGAGGTTTAAAGGAAACCATCCACGATGGTAAAACAGGTATGATTGTCCCAAAAGCGGAGCCCGATATGATAAAGCAAACGATTGAAAAATACTTTTTGGAAGGAAAGCGAGTAGAAATGATGAAAAATATTCAAGAAGAGAACAAATCGAATTCATGGGCGAATTTCGCCACGAAATTAATGGACTTTACTGAGGGTTTAGCGAAATTAAAACACTGATGAAGGATTTTTTACAAAAAAAAACAGCTGTATAGCAATTCGAGGTTGATAATAAGAATTCTAAATTCTATATTTGCAACCTTTAAATAGATACTTAACGAGAACAACATAATGCGTAATAAAGGATTTCTTTGGTTCATAACGATTTTACTAACGGCAATTTGTCTTTATCAGCTGTCGTTTACTTGGGTTTCAAATTCAGTTGAGAACAAAGCCGACAAAGAGGCAATAAGTAAAGTTGAAGAGTTGAAAGCCGAAGCAGTGAAAACTGGAAATATGGCTTATTTGCCAAATGGTACTCAAGTAGATTTTAATAAGCCCGAAGGCGAAGAGTTAGCAAAAGCAGCTTTCATTAATCAAATTTTAAGAGCAAAATCTGAAAAATCAGTATATCCAGTTTTGGGATCAACTTTCTCTGAAGTCAAAAAGAGAAGTTTGGCTTTTGGTTTGGATTTAGTTGGTGGCATGTCAGTAACATTGGAAATCTCAATTCCAGAATTGGTTCAAAGTTTTGCGAGAAATCCACGAGACTTAACATTTAAACGTCCTTATGAAAGCGCAAAACTAATTTATTCGAAAGAAGGTGGCGACTTCGTTACGATTTTTGCGAAAGAATACAAGAGAATTAACAAAGGTCAGAAAATTGTTAAATCCTTGTCGATTTCAGATATTGAAGGCCTAGGAAAAAATTCAACGGACGAAGATGTAATCGCATTTTTTAATGAGAAGGTTTCTAGTTCAATGGATGGAGTTGAGCAAATTATGAACCGTCGGATTAACCAATTCGGAGTTGCGCAACCAAACATTCAAAAAGATCCTGCAAATAATCGCTTGTATATTGAATTACCAGGCGTTCAAGATGAGGCAACAGTTGCAAGTAAATTGCAATCTACTGCCAACCTACAATTCTTCGAAACTTACCAAGGAAATGAAGTTGCTTCTCAATGGAAATTAGCGAGTGATATTTCTCGTAGTCCTGAAGTTTCAATTGAAGAACTAGAAGAAGCAACAGATTCAACTCAAGTTTCTAATGATACAATCTCAGAATTAGATGCTTTGACAAGTGGAAAAGTTGACAAAGGAGGTTCTAAGGGTTTAGGCGAATTGGTTAAAAATAGTGGTGGTTATACAATTGGAACGGTTGCATTAGAAGACAAACCAGCTGTAGATAAAGTTCTACGTCGTGATGACGTAATGTCTGCTTTCCCTGAAGATTTGAGATTTATGTGGGGAGCTGAGCCAGAACAAATTAATTCAGGTTCAAAAGAAATTGCTTACGTATTGTACGCTGTTCGTATGCCAGAAAATGGAAAAGCATTAGTCGGTGGAGCTGATATAAAAACAGCATCGACTGGTTTTGATCAAACTTCAGCGCTAGTCACTGTTGACTTGGAGATGAATGAAGAAGGTGCAGACAAATGGGCACAAATGACGGCTGACAATAAAGATCGTTTGGTTGCGATTTCTATGGACAACGTTGTGTATAGCGCGCCGAGAGTTAACGAAGCAATTAACGGTGGTAGAACACAAATTTCAGGAAGCTTTTCTGTAGAAGAAGCAAATGACTTGTCGGGATTGTTAAACGGTGGAGCGCTGCCAGCGCCGTGTGTTATTAAAGAGCAGACAAAAGTAGGGCCAACAATTGGTGCCGAAAACACGAAATCAGGTTTGTATTCATTTGGATTTGCTCTGCTTTTGGTATTTGTATATATGTTCTTCTACTATGGAAAAGCAGGTTTAATTGCTGATATCGCTTTGTTTGCGAACATCTTATTTATATTTGGAACGTTAGCTTCTTTTGGAGCAGTATTAACCTTGGCGGGTATAGCAGGTATAGTTTTAACAATTGGTATGGCTGTTGATGCAAACGTACTAATCTTCGAACGTATTCGAGAAGAGCAAGCTGCAGGGAAAGATTTGAAATTAGCTATCGATACGGGTTACCAAAAAGCTTTGTCTTCTATCATTGATGCGAACGTTACAACTTTGCTGACAGCTATAGTATTAAAAGTGTTTGGTTCAGGTCCAATTGAATCTTTTGCTACAACCTTGATCATAGGTATTTTCACTTCAGTATTCGCAGCCTTGGTAATCTCTCGTTTGATTATCAATAGAATGTTAGATAAAGGCAAAACAGTTGAGTTTGAAACGAAATGGACAAAAGGTGCATTTAAGAATTTGAATTTTGACTTTGTTGGAAATAGAAAGAAATTCTACGCTGTATCTGGTATCCTTGTCGCGATCGGAATTGTATCTCTCGTTGTAAGAGGTTTGAGTCCAAGCGTTGAGTTCTCAGGAGGACGTACATTTGGCGTTAAGTTTGAGAAATCAGCGAAAAATGAAATTGAATTTGTTCGTAAAAACTTAGGAAAAGAATTTACAGATAACCGGAAAACAGCTTCAATAGATTTAAAAACGAAAACAAACAATTATTTCTTAGAAATCACAACCAACTACAAATTGGGTGACGAGTCTGCTTCAAATGAAGTGAAAGAAAAATTAGAAAAAGGTTTGGCTGCTTGTAAATCTAAATTGGGAGCTTACGAAATCCAAGAATCTAGAGCAGTATCTCCAACTATATCCGGCGAGTTGAAAACATCATCAACTATTGCGGTAATTTTGGCAATGATTATCATTTTTGCATACATATTAATGCGATTTGGAACATGGCAGTTTTCAACTGGCGCAATTTTAGCGATGCTTCACGATGTGATTCTAGTGTTGGCTTGTTTCGCGATATTTCATGGAATCTTGCCTTTCAATATGGATATTGATCAAGCGTTTATCGCAGCGATTTTGACGGTAATTGGTTACTCGATTAACGATACGGTAATTGTTTTTGATAGAATTAGAGAGAATTTGAAATTTAAAAAATCAGATACTTCACATACGGAGCAAATCAACGAATCATTGAACTCTACATTATCGAGAACAATCAATACTTCCATGACAACGTTCGTTGTGTTGTTAGTAATTTTCTTATTCGGTGGAGCAGCAATTAAAGGATTCATCTTTGCATTGATGGTAGGTGTTGGTGTAGGAACTTATTCAAGTTTATGTATCGCAACGCCATTGTTGATTGATTTAACGAAGAAAATCAAAGCGTAAACTTTTAAAAAAGTAATTTTTTGAAAAACCGACGATCTTTTGATTGTCGGTTTTTTTTTGTCAGATGGTTTATGGTTCTTGGCTATTGGAATGATTTTATTTTCAGCTTTGGGCTTTTGGCCAACAGCTCAAATAAGTAACAAAATTCATGAATATATTAGGGTAGTAAATCTTTATCAGATGATTTTGATAAAGAATTTTGATTTTAAATGCGAACTAAATTAGCGCTAGAGATTTTTCTCAAATAACCACTGATTATCGTTTTTGCATCTCTATCTTCTTGATACAATTCAATAAATCGTTTCCATTTGAATTGCGGTTGCTTGTTAAAGAAATAAGGCGCATATCCAAAGCCAACTAAAGTGCCGTTCTCGATTAGAATTAGTGATTTTTCGTTTTTCTGGCGACCGTTTTCTATGATGTAAAAGGATTCACCGTTTAGGTTCAAATCATCAACCATTTTCGTAGCTCGAGTATTGTATTCTTCCACTTTTTCTTCACCAACACAGGCTCCGTTGCATTTTTTGATACTGTGGTGAAAGCAAGCTGATTTGGTTGGATACAAGTCATTGAGTTTCTGACAAAGTTCGTATTTTTCAGTCCATCGAGAAAGAAGTTCAACGCCCTCGCGTTTCGTCGTAAAAGCGGCTATTGGATGATCCTGAATTTTCGAACTTTGACCAATATACATTCTCACGTAACCGCTGTCGTCGATATAATCGTAAAGACCGTAAGGAAATTTACTTTTCTTTAGCATGTGGTTAAATCGTGGACGGTATTGTTTAATCAATATCGATTCTTGAAGCAAAGCTATTACTTCTGAACCTGTTAATTCGTGTTCAATTCGCGAAATAGCATCCCGCATTTCGAGACCTTTTTTTGTTTTTGTATTGCGTAAATGCTGGTCTACACGTTTTTTAATATTAATACTTTTGCCTATGTAAATGAGAATATTATTTTCGTCGTAGAATTTATAGACGCCAGTTTTGGTCGGTAAATTATCCAATTCATCAATATTCAAGTTTGGATGAAGAACCGCAGGATTAATGTCTTCTTGAATGAATTGTTTAATCCCTTTGAGGTTTGTTTCGTGTAAAAGTGTAAATAGATTTGCTGTTGCCAAAGCGTCTCCACCGGCGCGATGCCTATTTTCAATTACGAAGCCAAGTGCCCTTGTTAATTTCCCTAGAGAATACGATTCGTGACCAGGAATTATAAAACGACTTGCGCGAACGGTGCATAAATGTGGACGACGGTAATCAAAACCTAAGGTTCTAAATTCGTGACGAATTATGCCATAGTCGAAACCGACGTTGTGGGCGACAAAAACACAGTCTTCCGTAAATTCAACTATTTTTTTAGCAACCTCAAAGAATTTAGGCGCACCTTCAACCATTCTATTTGAAATTCCCGTGAGGTTAGTAATGAATGGTGGAATATCCATTTCTGGATCTAATAAAGTCGAATATTCGTCTATTACCTTGTAACCATCATGTTTGTAGATTGCAATTTCAGTAATTTTTGAACTTTTCGGACTTCCTCCGGTGGTTTCTATGTCGACAATTACAAAATTCACTTCGTGTTGCTCCTTATATTAGAATGATTTCATGCAAAGATATTCATTTCTATTTTTATAGATAGCTAAAAATTGAATCATCTTGTTTCTAATTAAAATTTCCTCTATTTTTATTTCAAACTACCAGCAAATGAAATTCTTAATGCTATTCACTTTGCTGTTTTCATTGACGAATGTTCAGTCGCAATTTGATACATCTCGCTATATCACGACTATTTTTGATTCAATTATAAAGCACGCCAACATTCAATATGGTTCGTCAAAAGTTTAGAATATTCCGTACAATAATAAATAGTTGCTCGGTCGAACGATAATTTCCGAAACTGTTTCAAGTTATAGGTATTCAATTGAGATGTCGAAATTAAACACTGGTACGTATCAGATTCAATTTGAAAACGGAAATGAAATCTACAGCGTACGTTTTATAAAGAAATAGTCACACTTTCAGATACCGGTTCTTCTTCCCAAACGTCTTCATCACTAGTAGGATATTTGAATTCATCATTTACTTTTACCGATTTTCCTTTAGGGACTTGAATATAAACGTGCACGCGTTGGTTGCGAATTTTATCGGCTTCAGGGAAATGAAAAGTATTCGGGATGGAATACGTCGATCCGTTTTGCGTTATTTTAAATTGAATGTTTTTCGCTCGTCTTAATGCATCCCTATCATTGCGACTTGAAGCTATTCTTTCTTCAATAATATGATAAAGTGAATCTGGAGACTCTTCATAGTAAATGCGAACACCACGTTCCTCAATTCCTTTTTTCGTAATCAACAACCAGTAATTTCTACCATTACGTCGATTGTAACCATTGTGGCGATAGTTATTTACGTTGTAATCATCATCCTTCGTTTGAATTGTTAATGACTCTGTACTAACCATAGTGTCAGTTTCAATTGACTTTTCTATTGTATATTCTCTAGCTACCATTGAGCCGAAATAAAAGACAAGAACAACACCAATGATTGCAAATAAAAAAACACTTCGTGATAAGTATTTGTACCAAGGAAAACGAAGGTTAAAGAGCAAACGAGTTCCTGTAGCGATAAGCCAAATAATCCCGACTATAGAAATTACACCAGCCGAAACCCACAACCAATTTAGTTGTTCTGGATCTTCGAAAAACAACAAACCAAAGTTGTATAAACCCAAATAACCATCAGCTGTTTTAACTGGAGTTGAACCCAATTGTCCAATAACAATAATGACGAAAGCAATACTTGCAGCGACACCGAGGAAAAGCAAGAATCCACCAAATCCTTTAGAAATAATTTGTCCTACAGTACGAAAGGACTTTTGTAAAACACTTTCACGGTGTATTTTTGAAGCAAAATTTTGAGAATTTCTCGACATGCGTTTCGCTGCCATTTCCACTTCTTCCCGAACATTTTCCACTGTTATAGGGCGACCTTGCATACGCAAACGATCAATGTGTGTATGCGCTGATGGAAGTACGACCCACAAAATGATATACAATGGAACGCCAAAACCCGCCGCCAGCGTAAAGAGAACAAATAGGATACGTACAATTATAACATCCATCTTAAAGTATTGTGCTAAACCAGAGCAAACACCGGCTATGCTGGCATTTTCTATGTTTCTGTACAACCTTTTTTCCGATGATTGATAGGAAGTATTTTCTTGGTTGTCGTTTTCATTTTTCTGATTAGAATTACTTTCGTTGGTTGACTCATCTTCCAAGAACTGCTCCGGCTCACCAAGCGTCTCAATCGTTTGGCGAACATCTAGTTCTTCGATTACTTCTTTTCGATTACTCAGACGGTTGGTGAACAATTCGACCACGCGTAATTCTATATCTTCAAGAATTTCTTCTTTGCCGTTTACAGAACTCAATTTGTCCTCTAAACGTTTCAGATAATCCTTCAATAATTCGTAAGCATTTTCTTCAATTAAAAAATTGATGCCTTTGATGTGTATAGATATTGTCTTTTTCATAATTTTATTTGCTTAGTTGATTTACAGCCGAGCTCAGTTCGCTCCATGTTACCGTTAATTCTTTGTGAAAGGCTTTTCCTTCATCTGTTAAACTATAATATTTTCTAGGCGGTCCACTTGTCGATTCCTCCCAGCGGTAACCGAGTAATTCCATATTTTTTAGTCGTGTGAGCAAAGGGTAAAGTGTGCCCTCAACGACAATAAGTTTTGCTATTTTTAAAGATTCTAATATTTCGGATGGGTAGGCTTCTTTCTTTTTTAAGATGGAAAGAATACAATATTCCAAAATTCCTTTTCGCATTTGCGCTTGCGTATTCTCTGCGTTCATTGTTATTGTTTTTTACAAAGATATATGTTTTAGATTGTATGTTGTAATACATAGTACTATAATTTTGAAAATAAATATTTAAATTATTCATTTTCAGTATAATAATAATATAAATTTAGCAGTGATTTTTTTTAAATTTGTAGAAATTGAATGAAAATAGGCTTATTTATCTTCGGAAAGAAGATCTAAAAAAGTATTTATTTCAGAAAATAACTTTGGATACTTTTTCATAATTGGAATTAGGCTGTAAATTTTCCACGTGACTTTATTTGTTGGACTTTCAATCTTGGAAACACAAAGATTGATTAATTCATCTTCTGTCTCTTCTGGATTAGGCAGTAATGTTATGATTCTTTATCCAGTTGCGCATGCTGGATTGATTTGTTTCTGTTTGAAGAAAGTGAAGTCTTCCTTTGTGAAAGGTCAGAAAAGGTTTGTTATCGATTTTAGTGATGCGTGCGCAAAGTCAAGTACCTAAAATACAATACTTACATTTATGGGCTTGTAAGGAAGTAGTGAATAATACATCTAATTTTTGCTTGTACGCGAGAAATTAACCGATGTAAAATGGAAATTCTCTTTTCTGGTAAAAAAAAGTCCAAAATCACCTCTAAAGATAAATGTTCCATGACCAATACAGTAGTGCAAGAAAGCACTGAATTTTTAAAGGCAGTTTTGAGATTTGAAATTGATTTTAGTAGCTTTTACTGCTCTTTTGAAAAGCTTGAAAATACAACTTTAGAATACTTATCTAATACGGAAAAACTGATTGTTTGGGTTAATCTATACAACGCATTAATGCAGATTGAGCTCAAGAATATGCAAAACGAAACTGTAGATAAATCTATTTTTTCTAAGAAAATTTTTAAGATTGCTAGTCAACAAGTTTCCTTAGATGAAATTGAACATGGCATTTTGCGCAGGAATAAATTGAAGCAAGCCTTGGGTTATCTTTCGGGTAGCTATTTAAATTCAGTAACCAAGAAATGGATGTGCGATGTTTTGGATGCTCGTCTACATTTTCAATTGAATTGTGGTGCGGTGAGTTGTCCGATGATTCATGTTTTAACCGAAGCAAATATAGAAATAGAACTGCGAGAAGGCGAGAGAGATTTCTTGCGATTAGAAACAGATATAAATCACGAAAAGAAGTTGTTAATTATTTCAAGGCTCTTCCTTTTTTACCGAAAAGATTTTGGTGGAAAAGCAAAAATTAAGTCTTTGGTCAATCAATTCCATGCTTTTCCGACCTATAAGCTTAAGTATAAGCGCTGGAATTGGAAAATACACAGTTTTAAAATCAAATAGTTATTAGCGTAACGGTTTTTTGAATGCTATCTAATTGTTAAAGGAATATGAATTTCATATTGCTTGTCCTATTGCCAGATTCATTCATTAAATTAACTTTGGCTTCGTATGCCAACTTTAGTATCGCTTCTCCAACAATTTGACCCTATTCATTTAAATGAAATGGATCAAGTTAAATTGATGGACCGAGTAGATACCAAGTATGCATTTCCATTGAATAAATTAGATGAATTGCTGCCTCAATTAGTTTCAGATTTTAGAATTTTGGAAATCAATGGAGTGCGTTTGCCGACATACAAAAGTCTCTATTTTGATGATGAAAAGTTTACTTTTTATACAGATCATCATCGCGGTAAAAGTAGCCGTTTCAAAGTTCGAATTCGTAATTATGTGGAAAGCGGACTTTACTTTTTAGAGGTAAAACATCGCTGGAAGGGCAGAGTCAATAAGAAACGAATTCAGATTGCAGATTTTCAGCATCAATTACCTAAAACATCGCAAGAATTCCTTGCTAAGAATGTAACTAATTTGGGGGATATTAACCCAACGATGTGGAATGAATACAACCGAGTTACTTTGGTGAATATTGAGCGTCAAGAGAGATTGACCTTGGATATCAATTTGAAGTTTAATTGGGAAGGTAGAAATCGCGATTTTGATAAATTGGTAATTGCAGAATTAAAACAAACTCGATTTGATAGAAAAACTCCTTTTAACGTGATTATGCGTGGAATGGGAATTCAACCTTATCGTTTGAGTAAATACTGTATTGGGACATTGGAATTGTATGATAACAAGGTGGTAAAGCATAATTTTTTTAAAGAGAAACTTATTAAATTAGAAAGAATAAATGAAGGAATTATCTAAGGACAGTGCGGTACATTTTTTTGATTGGGTATTATATGATGATGATATATATACTTTGTTGTTCAGGTTAGCAATGAATTTGCTTTTTTTGACAGTGGTGATTCGTTTTTTATATTATCCAAAAACGAAGCGGAAAGACTATTTATTTACCTATTATTTGATAGGAATGATAACATTCTTCATTTGCTTTGCTTTAAAAAAACTCGATATAGATACGGGAATGGGGCTGGGTTTGTTTGCTATTTTTGGTATTATTCGCTACCGCACAGGAACTGTCGATATCAAAGAGATGACTTATCTTTTCTTGGTAATAGGTTTGTCCGTAATCAATTCCTTGGCGAGCAACAAAATTTCCATTGCTGAAATGGCAGTTATTAATGGTTCAATAATCGGACTGACGGCTGGATTAGAGTATATCTGGTTGCTAAAACATGAGACGAGAAAAACGATTGTTTACGAGCGAATCAATTTAATAAAGCCGGAGCATTACAATGAAATGTTAGCGGATTTAAAAGAGCGAACAGGTCTGGAAATCAATCGATTTGAGATAGGGAAAATCAATTTTTTACGCGACATTGCACAAGTCATGATTTACTATTATGAAGATGATCAGAAATTTTCAGATTATACAACTCAGGATTCATCCGAGTTCACAAACGATTAAAAACAACCGCAACCAGTAAGGTCTAGCTCACTGTTCCAAATTGTGATTAATTGACCTTCTTTTGTCAAAAGAACCATGGAACGCGACGGGGATTTTAGTTTATTGTTGATTGGCCAAGAATCGGCTTGCGTGAAATAGATATTACTTCCTTTTAACTGAGCGAATATTATCTGGTCTTTATAATTTGACGGACAATCAACACAGTTTTTTATAAATTGACTTTGGAATTTTCTGTCTAAATCTGGTTTAGTGACGTGGTCTAAATCAAGAGAAAATGGACTTCCGAATACTATGTTTTCACTTTCTTCATCCGCATTTATACCTAAAGTATAATTGAAATACGACAGACAATCGTCACCCATATAGCAAAACTGGGTTAGCGTGGCTTTACCTTTCTTTTTTATAGAATACCAATAAACCGAAGGTTTGCTTTCTGGAAATAATTTATTATATACTTTTGGAAAAGAGACTAAAACTCCGATACTATCGATACTTTGGTAGCCAAAATCTTTTTTTAGTAATTGGTCTTCCTTCGAAAAGTCTTCCCATTGTCCATTTTCATCTTTAGCAACGGAATAGCCTAAAACACCAATTTGTTTTTTTTTAAGCCGGTGAATAGGGAAGAGCGGATATTCAAATGTAAGTGGAATATTTTCCATGGAGCGCGTTTCTTGCAGTTCCTTGATAATTGTATTCAACAACTTAGTATTTTCCTCAGTTAGATTTTTATTACGCGCCAATTCATTTTTTAGTAGATTAATTTTTATAGAATTATCAGGATTGCAAACGTCCCAAAAGTCGTCACAATTAACGTTTGAATTTTCTTTTTTTGAATCAATTTTCGAATGATTTATTTTCGCGTCCTCGTTACATCCCGAAAAGATTGCAGGAGACATTAAAAGTAACATTAAGGCAGGAATAATTGATTTCATATCATTTAAAAATTTGATAGAGCACTTTCGTTTTCAACGGATTAAAAGTAGAAAAAGAAATGACTATACAGTTATCTGTTTGATGAAATTTAGCTTAAACAAATAGAGCATAAAAATTCGGCATAAAAAAGTCCGAAAAACTTAGGCTTTCCGGACTTTAATAAATTACGTAGCTATTAAGCTGTAACGCCCATAACTTCTCTCATTTTTTCACCAATTTGAGCTGGAGAATCAACAACGTGGATTCCACATTCTCTCATGATTCTTTTCTTCGCTTCTGCTGTGTCATCTTCACCTCCGACGATTGCACCTGCATGACCCATTGTTCTTCCTTTCGGCGCTGTAACACCAGCTATAAATCCGACAACTGGTTTTGTAGCGTGCTCCTTAATCCAACGAGCGGCAATTGCTTCCAAGTTACCACCAATTTCACCAATCATTACTATTCCGTCGGTTTCGGGGTCATTCATCAGCAATTCAACAGCTTCTTTTGTCGTTGTTCCAATAATTGGATCACCACCGATACCAATAGCAGTTGAAATTCCCAATCCAGCTTTTGATACTTGGTCAGCCGCTTCGTATGTCAAGGTTCCTGATTTAGAAACGATACCAATTCTTCCTTTTTTGAATACAAAACCTGGCATAATTCCAACCTTTGCTTCACCTGCAGTTATTACACCAGGGCAGTTTGGACCGATTAATCGCGCATCTAAACCATTCAAATATTCTTTCGCTTTAACCATGTCAGCAACTGGAATACCTTCCGTTATGCAAACAATTACTTTAATTCCAGCTTCTGCGGATTCCATAATTGCGTCCGCAGCGAATGCTGGTGGTACAAAAATGATTGATACATCTGCTCCTGTCTCAGAAACAGCAGCAGCCACTGTGTTGTAAACTGGTCGATCCAAATGAGTTGTACCTCCTTTTCCTGGCGTAACACCTCCGACCACGTTGGTTCCAAACTCAATCATTTGTTCAGCGTGGAAAGTGCCTTCACTCCCAGTAAAGCCTTGCACAATTACTTTAGAATCTTTGTTAACGAGTACGCTCATTTTTGTTGCTTTTTTTGTTTTTATTCGGGGTCAAAAGTAAAGTTTTGAAACCGTTATGTCAAGCAATTATTGAAAAATATTATTCGTGTCTTACAGAGTTTGCATCACCTTAATTTCAAAAAACAAACAGCTATTTTCAGGAATTTCGCCGAAAGCGTTCGATCCATATCCCATCTGAGGAGGTGTGACGAGAATAAAAACGCCACCCGAATTCTTTCCTACTAAGACTTCTTTCCATGCAGGGATTAAATTTTTCAATTTTAATTGAAGAGGCGAGTTTTTTTCGTCAAAGACAATCCCATTGAGTAATTTTCCTTTGTACATAACGCGAATCTCGTCATTGTAGCGAATTGGTTTGCCTGTTCCTTTGATTTCGACTTTGGAGTAAACGCCAGAACTTGATTTCGACATTTTCAGATTTTCTCTCTTAATGTACTTTTGGATTTTTGCATCAAAAGTTTCTTTCTCACTTTTAGTATAGCCTTTGCATGCGCTGAGCAGAATAAGTATTAGTGTTATAAAAAAGAAATTGCTTTTACTCATATTTGCTAGATTTTAATTAGTTCAAAGATAATTTAAACTTCAGAATAAAATGTGCCTATTTAAGCTTTATTTCTACTCTTGTGACCTCGAAATCTTGTTGTTTTAGTAAATTCAGTAAGCCATCTTTACCTGGTAAATGAGCAGCACCAACTGCAACGAAAATTGATTTTTCATTCATTTTTTGAGTTAAGATTTGAACCCATTTCAAATTTCGATCGGAAGAAAGTGTTTTCTCGAAAAATGTTGTAATGTCAGCTGTTCCCGTGTTTATAGAAACTAAGTCTGATATTTTTTGGTTTGAGTAAAGATCTTGCATTTGATCCCATGCTTTTTTGAAATTGTTGGTGTCGCTTATCACTTGCATAATCATTTGTACCTTTGTCTTGTTTGATAGGTTATCAAAAAATCCAATTTGTTCTTCCATCGTTTCTAAGCCTAGAATGGGAATTTGCGCTTCTTTTGCGAGTTGATAAAGATTCTTATCGTAACTTTCACATTTTAGTATCAGTGAGGCATAGGGAAGTTGTAAAAAAAATATGGGTTTAAATTTTCCCATAGATTTTTCGAAAAGAAGCGAATCCATTCCCAATTTCATTTTTGTGTAAGCATACAAAGAATCTCGTTGAGAAGAATTGAGAATATCTGTCATTCGGCCCTCTTTGAGTATGAGCAAATCAAAAACCTTAGATTGGTTCTCTAGATCGTCCAATTCCAGGATAACGAGTTCGGACTTTTCTAAACGCTTGTATACGGTTTTTGGCAGGACATATTTATCCTTGTCAATTAGATGAATAGTTCCGAAAATATAACTTATTTTTTTGTTTGCTTTGTTTTGAATTTTCCAAAAAACACCGTCATCTGCTTTTAATTCGGAAATATTTTCTTGGGCAAAACAAGCGCTGAAGAAGAAGAGAATCCAAATATTTAAGAGCTTTTTCATTTTTAGTCTGCGAGTGTAATTTGTGCTAAGAAGTGATCGTCTTTATCGTAAATCTTACTTGCTTTTAGTCCAACAGCTTTCGCTGCTTTAAAAAGATTTTCAAAGTCAACATACAGCCAATCAAACCAAGGACCAACTTCACTTTTGAATTTCATTTGGAAACGGAAGTTACCATAATATTCAGAGTTTAAATCGATCAGCATGGAGCCATCTTCGTCCTCATATAAATATTTAATATCAGATGAATCGCAGAGAATTTGTCCTCCTTCGTTCAGCATGCTTTTCGCATGTTCAAGTGTTTTCTCCAAATTCTTCAAGGTGCCAGCAATCCCAATTCCATTCATTAACATTAGAATGGTATCGTATTTCTCTTCTTTTAAATCGAAGAAATCAACTTTACGTGCCTTGTAATCCATGTCTATCAAATAATCAACTGCTCCTTGTGAGATATCGATGCATTCAACTTCTAATTCAAGTTCTTTCAAATATTTTGCGTGTGCGCCTGCACCGGCTCCAACATCCAAAACTTTTCCTCTCGATTCCTCGAGTGCGATTTGTTCCAATTCTGGCATTTCATCGAAAGGTCTGAAAAGAACCTCTAAAGGAATAATATCGTCGTCGCAAATTTCTGATTTCACGATAATATCTGCTGGACGTCTGTCTTCAGCATAAGTCAATATGGCATTTCCAATAGGATCGCCGATTTTTTTTTCTATCATTAGTATTCAAATTCTTCGTAATCACCGTAATCTCCTTCATCGAAACCGTCATCAGGGTTATTGAAGCCGTATTCGTCTTCTTCTTCCTCTAGGTCATCGCCATCAAATATTTCTTCACTTATAGCTTTGGAGTCTTCAGCCGGTGAATTGCCAATAGATAGCAGTATTTGAGCCTCATCAGGGCCAACTTTTTCGTAATCAACAAGTTCAATCAAGAAAATCCACATCCGTAAAAAATCATAAAGCAAAATGAACTTTTGGTCAGTTTCTTCAATGAATTCACTCATTTTCGTTTTTGACATGACACTAGGCAAATTTTCAGGTTTGTCTTGCTCGTCGTAGCTCATATCCATCCAGCTGATTTCATGACCTTTGTCCCAATCATTGTTGGATACGTAGAAAGATGCCATTTCACGACCTGTAAATTCAAAAGATTTTAAGATCGTTTGGTAAAACTCTTCGAATGAAGCGCTTGCGTCAATAAATATATCTCGAAATACTTCTTGCTTTTTGTCGCTATCAAGAAGAACTCTAAATTTTAATCCTGCCATATCTTGCCGATAATTATGCTTTTAAGGGTTACAAAGTTACGAAATTATTCTGCTAATTAAATTTGAGAAGTCGTGGTTTTTACCTCTAATCCAATTTCATGTCCTAATTTTAACATTAGTTCGAAGGCGGCTTGGTATTCGTTAGGGATTTGGCCTTCTAAAACTGCTTCTTTTATTGCCATTTTTATATTTCCAATATGTGCGCAAGGTTTTAAACCGAAGGTCTTCATTATAATCTCACCGCTAATTGGTGGTTGAAAATTTCGAACGTGGTCTTTCTGTTCAATGTCGCGCAATTTTTGAAGTACTTCGTCAAAATTCTTTTTAAATTTTTTGACCTTCATTTCATTTTTAGAGGTAATATCCGCATTGCACAAAGTCATTAAATCGTCAATATCGTCACCAGCTTCAAAAAGTAAACGACGAACGGCTGAATCACTAACATGCTCTTTGACCAAAGAAATAGGTCGTAAGTGAAGTCGAACTAATTTTTGCACGTATTTCATTTTATGATCCAAAGGCAATTTCATTCGCTTGAATAGTTTTGGCGTCATCCGAGCGCCCATTTCTTCATGTCCGTGAAATGTCCATCCAACCTCTTTGTCAAAACGTTTTGTGGGAGCTTTAGCGATATCGTGCAAAATTGCCGCCCAACGTAACCATAAATTATCTGTATTTTCAGAAATATTATCCAACACCTCCAAGGTATGGTAGAAATTGTCTTTGTGTGTTTTACCGTTTATGGTTTCAATGCCATGTAGAGCAATCAACTCAGGAAAGAACCTGCCCAGTAAATCAGTTGAATAAAGTAGTTTGAAACCTCGGGATGGAGTAGGACTTAAGATGATTTTGTTCAATTCATCCATTATCCGTTCCAAGGAAATGATGTCTAAACGCTGCGCATTATCTTTTATGGCTTGTAAACTTTTGTTTTCAATTTTAAACCCCAATTGAGAAGCAAAACGTATGGCGCGCATCATTCTTAAAGGATCGTCGCTATATGTTTTTTCAGGTTCTAAGGGCGTTCTAAGAATTCCTTTTTCCATGTCTGCCAAACCATCAAATGGATCAATTAATTCACCGAAATTATCTTTGTGAAGTGAAATAGCTAATGCGTTAATAGTAAAATCTCGTCTGTTTTGATCATCTTCTAAGGTTCCATCTTCAACTATGGGTTTCCTAGAATCACGCTGATATGATTCTTTTCGCGCTCCAACAAATTCTACATCTAAATCTTTGTAGCAGAATTGAGCAGTTCCAAATTTTTTGAAAAGAGACACTTTTTTAACACGAAGTTTTTCAGCACATTTTTGAGCCAAATCCAGTCCGTTGCCAACAACCACGATATCTATGTCTTTCGAAGGTCTTCCGAGAATAAGGTCACGCACATAACCTCCAATCACATATGCTTCCAGATTATTCTCTGTTACAATTTGTGAAGCGACCTTAAAAACAGGGTGTGTAAGATTTTTGGCGTAATTCATTTTCGGATGCAAAGATAGTGACTTCAGCGGAGGTAGCAAAAAATGAGGCTGATATCTATACAGGTTTTAGTTGTTCCGACTCCATTCACTCCAAGATCCAACATAAAGATTTGGAATTTCAAATCCGGCTATTGACATAGCTAAAAGAGTATGACAAGCCGTTACGCCTGATCCACAATGAACAATTATATTTAGTGTTTTTTGATTTTCAAATAGCGTATTGTACTTTCTTCTTAACTCGTCAGAGGTTAAAAATAATCCATTTTCATCTAGATTTTCTTTGAAAGGGATGTTTATCGCACCTGGAATATGTCCAGCAATCAAATCTATTGGTTCATTAATACCGCTATATCTGTCATTTTCTCTGACGTCAATAATTAAGAAATTAGAATCAACGCTTGCTTTCCGAACTGTTTTGATGTCAGAAATAGGCAGTTTCCATTGGCTTAAAGGATAATTTTGTAAAGATTTGTAATCTGTCTTCCGAGATTGCGATGGAAATCTGGCTTTTACAGCTTCTTGGAAACCGCCATTTAAGACTTGAACTTTTTCATGACCAATAGACTTTAACATCCACCAAAACCGGGCAGCAGCATTTGCGCCATAACTTTTGTCATATACAATGACATGGCTATTTGATGTTATTCCTAATTTCCCTAAAACTGCGCTGAATTTAGAAAGTGGCGGTAGAGGGTGTCTTCCTCCTTTGGATAAATCTTCATCAATTTCAGCCAACTGCGAATTGAGATCAACAAAAATGGCATTCTCTAAATGACTTTCAGAATACTGAGCGAAAGCATCTTTCGAATTACTGGCGTCAATAAGAAGGTATTCTTTTAAATCGATTAGTTCGGCAATGGAAATTATTGGTGAAAAGCTCATTATTTTCGAATAATAGTTACCCTTCCGTCCAAATCAATTTTAATAATTTGGGAAGCTTTTTCTAATTTTTCATTTATTCGTTCGGCAACAATAGTATCGACTTTTTCTTTAATAGAGGAAGCAATGGAAGCCAAATCTTTTCCATATGGTTGTTCCGATAAATTGGCGGAAGTACTTACCAAAGGTTTGTGCATGCCTTTAATTAATCGCAGACAAATCGGGTCTTTTGTTATACGAATACCAACAGAACCATCTTCTGCCAAAACGTGTTTCGACAAATCTCGAGCATTTGGGTAGATTATCGTTAGAGGCTCTACGGATAGATCCACTAAATCATAAACAACTTCAGCAAAGTCTGGGATATAACGCTCTACCATGTGAAAAGAATCAGCAAGAAGCACAAAGCTCTTGTTGGCAGGACGCTGTTTAATCTCCAGAATTTTTTCACAAGCCTCATCGTTTGTTGCATCGCAGCCAATTCCCCAAATGGTATCTGTTGGATATAGAATTGTTCCTCCAGATTTTAGAGTTTCTATGGCTTCGTTTATTTTTTCGATGTTCATTTGCTTGCTGTTTGACTAAAATTGAAATGACTGGTATTTTGTTAATTTGCAAATTCGCAAATTGGGGAATTGGCTAATTGCACAACAAGGTTTTTTTTGATCTGAAATTCAAGTATATACGTGTTTAGTTTCAATAAGAAATCTTTTATTCCAACAAATCTGGGCGTTTTTTCTTTGTTCTTTCCAAAGCTTTATCCTCTCGCCAAGCTTCAATTTTTTTGAAATCACCTGAGAGCAGAACTTCTGGGACTTTCCATCCATTATATTCAGGTGGACGCGTATAGACAGGAGGCGACAATAAATTATCTTGAAAACTATCCGTTAAAGCGGATGTTTCGTCATTTAAAACACCTGGAATCAGACGTACAATAGAATCCACAACTACGGCAGCGGCTAATTCACCGCCAGAAAGAACATAGGAACCGATTGATATTTCTTTGGTAATGTAATGTTCACGTATGCGTTCATCCACGCCCTTGTAGTGCCCACAAAGAATCATGATGTTTTCCCTCAAAGACAAGTCGTTACAAGTTGATTGTTCTAGAACGTCTCCATCAGGAGTCATATAAACAATTTCATCATAGTTCCGTTCAACCTTCAATTTTTCAATTAGGGCCACAATTGGTTCTATGCTCATTACCATTCCGGCACCGCCGCCGTATTGATAGTCGTCTACATTTTTGTGTTTATTCGTTGAATAATCACGAATGTTGTGCAAATGGATTTCCAAATGACCTTTATCTTGGGCACGTTGCATAATAGAAGCCGAAAACGGGCCATCCAATAATTGCGGTAAAATGGTAAGTATATCGAAACGCATGTACAAATTTACGTGCAAATTCTAATATAGCCTAAGTTTCTATTTCGATCCTTTTAAAATAGAAACTCCAGAACCGAATACGTTTCCTTCACCATAAGGTGAACCAACACCATCCCATTTTTCCCATTTTTTCAATTCAATATATTGAGGGTTTTGAGAAATTTGTTTCGCTTCTAATGAAATCGCTTCTGCATTAAATCTTGCTGAAATCACCAAAGATGAATCACCACGAGCTTTTTCTATTCGTGCATTCGCCAAGTATTCTTGTTCTTTTTGTTTTTCTTTGGCTGTCAGGTTTCGTTGTTTCTGTGTTTCCTTATTGGTAATCTCACCAGCAATGTTCGGAGGCAAATTCACATCGGCAATTTCCACATAATGCAAGGTAATATAATTTCCTTTGAAATCATTTTGAAGAATACTTTCGATTTCTCCTTCAAGTGCTTCTCTTTTGGAACTATAAACTTGCTCATAAGTATAACGTCCAATAACATCTTTAATAGCACCTTTTGCCTTGTCATCGATAAACGTGATATACTCTGGGCCGTGTTTTAAGTGAAGATTAGCAATTTTACCCGCTGTCGCAGAATAATTTACAGCAACCATAACATTGATATCCGTACCGTTGATGTCCATAACTTCGGAAGTAAAGTTTTTAGACTGCTGACGCGTATTGTATGTTATCATTTCATTCCAGGGTGCAATAAATATTGTGCCTTCGCGATAAGTCGATTGTTTTTCGACACCACCGCCATATGGGCGATAAATAAAACCTTCCTCACCTGGATTGATATCAGTCCATGACATGATGAAAACCACAAGTGCAATTAACCCGATTACTCCGAGGCCAACGTATCTTCCAATTTTCTTTGGATCTAAATCTTGAAATTGTTTTTGAAATTCACTCATTTTAATATTCTTTACTTTTTTTAATTAAATAATCAACCACCAAATAAGATACGGCAGCTACTAAACCTATTACTAATACCTTTAAAAACGGAGGACCTTTCATTAAATACTTGAAAGATAAAAATATAACTCCGCCAATAATCACAACCCCAAAAATGAGGCGGTATATAAATTGTGTTCTTCTATCCATAAACATCTATGGTTTTTTTAAAGTTATTAAATTCGAGCCATTTTGAGGGTCTTTTATGATTTTTTCACATTCTCGAAATTTACTACATTTATCCTTAAACAGTAAAATACATATGAAAGTTCTCTTATTCTTTTTAATTGGCATTCAATTTCATAGTTTTTGTCAATGGAATGGTAACGAAACGCCAACTTATTCAAAATTAGTTGAAGACTGTAAAATCTTTGCGTCAATACATTCGGAAATTCAATTGTTCAATATGGGGGAATCGGACTATGGATTGCCAATTTATTTATTTGTCATCAATGGAGGAAAAGATTCTCTATTAACCTTTAAGAAAGCAAAACAGAGTACGACACTTTTAGTCAATAACGCAATTCATCCGGGAGAACCTGATGGAATCAATGCAATGTTACTTTGGGTGAAGGAATGGATTGAAAAAGGTAAACCAACCAAAGATATGCCTGTTTTGGCATTTATTCCAGCCTATAATATTGGCGGGATGATGAATCGGTCGTCTACTAGTAGAGCTAATCAAGAAGGACCAGCGGAATATGGTTTTCGGGGAAATGCTAAAAATTTAGATTTGAATCGTGATTTCATTAAAATGGATTCGAAGAATGCATTTACGTTCGCAAAAATTTTCCATGGATTGGATCCCGATGTGTTTATAGATAATCACGTTACCAATGGAGCGGATTATCAATATATACTAACGCTTATTTCATCCCTTAAAGAAAGGTTAGCGCCAAGTTTGAAAGATGCAACTTATTTTAAAATGATTCCAGGTCTGAAAAAGCAATTGGAGAAACGAAAAATAGATTTAATTCCTTACATCGATTTGGTCGATGAAACGCCGGATAGTGGATTGGTTATGTTCAATGATTTGCCGCGTTATGCAATGGGTTATGCATCTTTGTTCAACACCTTTTCTTTTACGGTTGAAACACACATGCTAAAACCTTTTCCTGAGCGTGTGCAAGCAACGAAGGCTTTTCTAGAAGAAATGCTCGTTTACATGAAAAATGAAAGTGAATTAATTGAAAAATCGAGAGAGGAGGCAAAGAAATTTCAGATGAGTGAAAGGTATCATTATTTCAATTTTGAATTAGATAAATCACACAAAGACAGTATACGGTTCAAAGGCTTTGAAGCAAAATATAAACCGAGTGAGGTCACGGGTTTATCGAGACTCTATTACGACAGAAACGCACCTTACGAGAAGTATGTTCCTTTTTACAATACTCATAAAGCCAAAGATTCAGTTTTCATTCCAAAATTTTACATCGTTGGTGCGCAAGCCAAAGAACTGATTGATCGCTTAAAAGCGAACAGTGTAGAGATGCGTAAAATGACAAAAGACTCTACAATTGTAGTTACAGCTCAGAAAATAACGGACTATAAAAGCAGTTCAAATCCATACGAGCATCATTATCTACATAATTCAGTGAAGGTTGAAAAGATGGAGAAAGAAGTTAATCTAAAATCTGGAGATATAATTATCCTAGCGCAACAGGAAAAATCTTTTTTCTTGCAATCTGTTCTTTTTCCGCAGACTGAAGATAGTTATTTCGCTTGGAATTTCTTTGATAGTTATTTGGATGAAAAGGAATATTTCTCACCTTATGTATTTGAGGATGTTGCGGCTAAACTATTAGAAGAGCATCCAGATTGGCGAAAAGATTTGGAGGATAAAAAGGCTTCTGATGCCGAGTTTTCTAAAAACCAATGGGCGCAGTTGTATTTTATTTACCAACGAAGTGCCTATTTTGAACCAACATATAGAACCATTCCAGTTTATTTGGTGTTTTAGTTTCGTACTTTTGAGACCGATTAATAAAATAGTATGACATACGACATTGCAATTGTTGGAGGAGGAATAGTTGGAGCCGCCACTTTTTATAAACTTCAGAAGAAATACCCCAAATTGACCATGGTCCTTTTTGAAAAAGAGAGTCTGTTGGCGGATCATCAGACGGGACATAATTCTGGTGTTATTCACTCTGGGTTGTACTATAAACCGGGTTCATTGAAGGCAAGAAATTGCATTGACGGTCGTCATGAATTGGTCGCTTTTGTCAAAGAACATAATATCGAGCACGATATCTGCGGGAAAATTGTTGTAGCGACTGAAGAAAAAGAATTGGAATTTCTTGAGAAAATATATAAAATAGGACTTGAAAACGAAATAGAAGGATTGCGCAAAATCGGTCCTGAAGAAATTAAAGAGATTGAGCCATTTTGTATTGGAATTGCTGGTTTGCATGTTCCATGTACGGGAATTATTGATTTCCGTGCGACAACGGAAAAAATGGTTGAATTGGCTTTGGCCATTAATCCACAAAGCGAATTGCGCTTAAATACGGAAGTAAAAAGTATTGAGAAGCAGGAGAAATCAAGTACGCTTATTACAACTGAAGGTGACTTTAATGCGAAGTATTTGGTATTTTGTTCTGGTTTGCAAGCGGATAGAATGGCGAAGAAAGACGGCGTTGCCTTAAAAGAAAAAGTAGTCGGTTTTCGAGGAGATTACTATGAATTAACCGAACAAGGTCACCACAAAATTAAACACTTAATTTATCCGGTTCCAAATCCAGATTTCCCTTTCTTAGGGGTTCACTTTACGCGTATGACGAACGGAGAAGTTGAATGTGGGCCAAATGCGGTTTTCGCATTTAAAAGAGAAGGATACGGAAAAACTGATTTTTCTTTGCGTGATACTTGGGACGCATTGACCTACAAGGGAACTTGGAAGTTATTCTTTAGTAATATGGCTTTCGGGATTAACGAATACAGACGTGCATTTTCTAAAAAATTGTTTCTAAAAACGCTGCAACGTATGGTTCCATCATTGACAATGGACGATATAAAACCAAGTCGTTCTGGCGTTCGTGCTTTGTTGCTCCGAGAAGATGGTGACACACGTGACGATTTCAAAATCATACACGAAGGCAACTCTATTCACGTTTTGAATGCGCCAAGTCCAGCAGCCACTGCGTCCTTGTCAATTGGTAATTATATTGTGAAGGAAGTAGAGGATAAGTTCGATTTATAAAATAATTTTAGTAATTATCAAATAATTTTATCCTCATTGGTGCAATGCCAAAAGGTAAAATATTTTTATAAATATTTTTTATACCAAAAAGTATAATACTTTTGGGTATAAAAAATGAGTTATGGTTAAATCACCTTTCATTTATGGTTTTACGGTCAGCGAGAATAACTTTACCAATCGAGAGAATGAGGTTTTAAGCCTGAAATTCAATTTGTTGCAAGGAATCAATACGGCTGTTATTTCTCCACGCCGCTGGGGAAAATCTTCTTTGGTCGAAAAAGTCATAGATGAAATCAATAAGGAAGAAAAGGCAGTGAAAACTGTTGTAATGGATTTATTCTCATACGCGCGTGAAGAGGAATTTTTAGAGGCATTTGCACGCGAAACCATAAAAGCTTCTTCTACTAAATGGGAAGATTGGGTAAGAACAGCAAAAGAAGTTTTCAAACAATTGGTACCTTCGCTAACAATTGGCATAGACCCGAAAATCGATTTTAATATTGGTTTCCATTGGGGAGATTTGAAAAAGCACCGAAACGAAATCCTCGATTTACCCGAAATAATAGCCAAAAAAAAGAAAGTCCGATTTGTAATTTGCATTGATGAATTTCAAAATGTAGCGAGTTTTCCAGCTTTTGAAACTTTTGAAAAGCAGATGCGGGCTGTTTGGCAACGGCATAAAAATGTCTCGTATTGTATTTATGGAAGCAAGCGTCACATGATGATTGATATTTTTAATAATTCATCTAAACCGTTTTACCGTTTTGGTGATATTATGCTTTTGCCAAAAATAAAAGAAGAGAAATGGGTAAAGTTTATTGTTGAAGGTTTTAGAAAAACGGGTAAAGAAATTTCAGAAAATTTGGCAGTGAAAATTCCTCAATTGATGAAAAATCATTCGTGGTACGTTCAGCAACTGTCGCACTATACTTGGCAAAAATCGAATAAAAAAGTGACCAAAGATGAATTGAATTCTGCGCTTCAAGAATTGATTCACGCCAATACTCCGTTGTATCATCGTGAGATTGAAGGACTGAGTAGCACACAGGTAAATTTAGTTAAAGCCATTGTAAAGGGTGAGAATAAATTGACTAGTGCTCGTGTGATGAACGAATATAAATTGGGAACGCCTCGCAACGTTAGTAAAAATAGAGATTCACTTATAGCTGACGATATGCTCAACCAAGACGAAAAGAAATTTGAATTACTTGATCCAGCTTTTGAGTTGTGGTTTAACAAACAATATTTTAAAATCGATTACACCTTATGATAAAATCTAGATTACATGCCAGAAATAAACACATAGCGCGATATGATTTTAACGAATTGTATGAGTTTTGTCCTGAATTAAAAGATCATGTTACCGAGAATATTCACGGCGGTGAAACCATTGATTTTGCGAATCCTGAAGCAGTGAAATTGCTTAATAAGGCACTTTTGATGCGTCATTATGCTATAACTTTTTGGGATATTCCAGAAGACAATTTGGTTCCACCAATTCCAGGAAGAGCAGATTATATTCATCATGCGGCAGATTTATTGTCGAGCTTTTATTTCGGAAAAGTTCCAACTGGCCCAGAAATCAGAGTTTTGGATACGGGCTGTGGAGCAAATTGTATTTATCCTATTATCGGTCAGCGCGAATACGGCTGGTCGTTTGTCGCCTCTGAAATTGACGACAAATCTATCGCTTCGGCAAATGAGATCATCGCAAATAACGACGGTTTGAAAGAAGCTATTGAAATAAGAAAGCAAGAAAATGATAGAGATATTTTTTCTGGAATTATTGAGCGAGGCGAAAAGTTTCAAATGAGTATTTGTAATCCTCCATTTCATTCATCTGCAGAGGAGGCGAAAAAAGGAACACAGCGAAAACTAAATAATCTAGGGAGAAAAAGAGTGGGAGAGGTAACGAAAAATTTTAGCGGAAAAAGCAACGAACTGATCTACGAAGGCGGTGAGAAGAAATTTATTCAAAATATGCTGCACCAAAGTTTTAAATACCGCAATTCAGTCGATTGGTTCACAACATTAGTTTCAAAAGAGGCGTATTTGAAAAGTTTTTACGATTTACTTGAAAGACTAGGTGCGACGCAAGTTAGAACTATCCCCATGGGAACTGGAAATAAGGTCAGTCGCGTTTTGGCTTGGACATTTATAGAAAAGCAGGCCGTGAAGAAAAAGATAATGAAGGCATAATTGAAAATGAGCAATTATATTCTCGATGAGCTCACTTATTATTTCAAATGAGAGGGCTTCAAAGAGAATTTGCCAATTGGCGAATTTTGCAATTGGCAAATTGCCCAACATGTTTTGGAAAAGCTTTGAAAGACAAATAGATTCAAGGTTTGTAATTATTCAAGCAACTCCGTAATCTGCAAGTTTTACGTTTTGCGCTTTTTCTTCTTCGCGGCGGGAAATAAAATATTGTTCAATATCAAACGATAACCTGGTGAATTCGGGTGTAAGTTTAAATCCGTTGGAGGATCCATCACCCGATGCTCGTAGTCTTCAGGGTCATGACCGCCATAAAAAGTCCAAGTGCCTTGTCCCATTTCGCCGTGCAAGTATCGTGCTGTGCCAATTGATTCATCTTCGCCTAAAATCAAAACATTCGGTTTGATCAACTCTTTTCTAAAATCTGTCGTTTGTCCCATAAAACCGGGGATAATATTTGTGTGACATTGTGTCAACATCGTTGGCACGACATCCCATTTCGCTGAGAATTCAAACAAAGTAAAATTGTCTAGTGCCTCATTTCGTTTATGTAAATCAGTTCCATCGATATTGGAGTATTCGTAGACCATGGGATTTCGTTCCAATTTGAAATCTTTGAATGCAAAAGTATTATCATAATCTAATTTCTGTTGACAATTTGGGTCAGAAGGATCGCCGTCGAATATACTTTCACAAATATCGGTATTTGCCGCAGCGAGGGCAATATCGAAACTATCTGTTCCGCTGCACATCGTAAAGAGGAATCCACCACCAAAAACAAATTCTTTAATTCGATTGGCAACGGACAATTTCAGTTTCGAAACCTTCGCGAATCCCAGCATTTTTGCATCAGCTTCAGCATCTGAAACTTGTTGTTGATACCAGGGATAGGAACGATAATTAGCATAAAACTTACCATATTGTCCCGTGAAATCTTCGTGGTGCAAATGCAGCCAATCGTATTTTGGTAAATTGCCTAAAACTATTGCTGAATCGTAAATCTTTTCATAAGGAATCTCAGCATATTCAAGCACAAGTGTAACAGCGTCATCCCAAGGCATTTTTCCATTGGGTGTATAAACTGCAATTTTTGGTGCTTTCTCTAATTGAACAACTTCCATATTAGTTTCTGGATTTCCAATTTGTCTTTTTATTGCGTCAACTTGTCCGTCCGCTAAAACTTCGTATTTAACTCCACGAATAACCAATTCATCTTCAATGGCTTTCAAGTGCGGAAACAAAAATGCACCACCTCTGTAATTCAGGAGCCATTCCATAACTACGTTGTTTTCTAGGACCCAGAAAGATACGCCATAAGCTTTCAAATGATTCGTTTGACTTTCGTCCATCGGAATCAATAACTGTGAAGCTGACAGCTGAAAGGTTGTCGTAATTAAAAAACAAAAAATGAATATCTTTTTAAACATGAGTAACAATTATTTTATCGGATAACGCAAAAAAACTTACGTTTCGTTAAAAACCGTGTTCAATATTTCCGCCGCGATCAAAGTCTTCACCTTCATTATCGTTCGTGCTGTTGATTTTGCTCGGCAATGTGAATTCGTTGCCAGTTGATTCAAAAGATCGGTTGGCATTCATGGATGAAGAGAAAGATGTTTCTACATAATCAGGTTCCACAGAGTCTAAATTCTCGAAACGAGCATATTGACCAATAAATTTCAGTCTAACACTATCGAGTGCTCCATTTCTGTGTTTGGCAATTATTATTTCACCAATACCTTGATTCGAATTTCCTTCAGCATCTACCGTAATTCCGTAGTATTCTGGTCGATAAATAAACGAGACGATATCGGCATCTTGCTCAATTGCGCCTGACTCCCGAAGGTCGGAAAGTATAGGTTTTTTCTCCCCACCACGTTGCTCAACTGAACGACTTAATTGAGACAAGGCAATAATCGGAACGTTTAATTCTTTGGCAATTTCCTTGATAGAACGGGAAATCAGGGAAATTTCTTGCTCCCGATTTCCTGGGCCTTTTCCGCCACCTGCTGTCATCAATTGCAAATAATCGATAATAACGATTTGTATGTCATACTGTAATTTCAATCTTCGGCATTTTGCACGTAAATCGAAAATTGAAAGTCCCGGCGTATCATCGATATATATTGGGGCTTGTGATAATTTTGTAATTCGGCTGTGTAACTGCTGGAACTCATGGTCGGCTAAATCACCTTTACGCAATTTTTCAGCAGGCAATCTACTTTCACTAGAAATTAAACGTTTCACCAACTGAACGGATGACATTTCCAAAGAGAAGAATGCTACAGCCATGCCATAGTCGACAGCACAATTTCGTGCCATAGACAAGACAAAGGCGGTTTTTCCCATTGCAGGTCGAGCAGCAAGGACAATCATATCTGATTTTTGCCAACCTGCCGTAATTTTATCCAAGTCAAAGAACCCTGTTGGAACACCTGAAAGACCGTCTTTATTTAAACTTGCTTTCTCAATTTCATCAATCGCTTCGCGGACAACATTTTTCATGACAGCGACTTGCTTACCCATGTTGTTTTCAGAAATTTTAAATAAGTCCTCTTCGGCTTTATTTAGCACATCAAAAACATCATTGGTATCCTCGTAGGCCATTTTTAAAATATCCGAACTTATTCGGATCAACTCTCGTTTAATGAACTTTTCAGAAATAATTCGCGCATGGTATTCTACATGAGCAGATGATGCAACGCGAGATGTTAATGAAGAAACGTAAGCAGGTCCGCCACTGGCTTCCAAAGTGCCTTCTTTTTTCAATTGATTGATTACCGTTAGAATATCTATCGGAGTAGAAGAGGCAAATAATTCACGGATTGCGGTATAAATATAAATGTGTTTTGGATCGTAAAAACAAGCAGGTGTTAGTAAGTCAATCGTATCGGTAACGGCATTTTTTTCGAGCATTAGGGCGCCAAGAACAGCTTGTTCTATATCGACAGCCTGTGGCGGAAGTTTACCCATTTCCATAGCTATAAGACTTGTATTTTTAAGTCGTACTGCGGGTTTTCGATTGTTATCGACTTTATTATCCATTGATCAAAGATAGGATATTGACGCGGCTATTCGCACATTTGTTTTCGATTATATTTAAAAAAGATATAAAGAAAGTTTGTTAACAATTGTTGAAAGCTTCTAACTTTGAACTATGCAACGAAAAGTAGTTCTTACAGCCGATGGTTCTCGCACGATTCATATCGAAGAATGGAATGAAAATTACCATTCACATCACGGAGCTTTGCAAGAAGCTAGACATGTTTTCATTGAGAAAATTAAAGAACGAATAGGAGATCGAACTGAAATTTCTATTTTAGAAACTGGTTTTGGAACCGGGTTGAACGCTTTTTTAGCACTTCAATTATCGGAAGAATTGAATGTGAAAATCAAGTATGTCGGTTTGGAAGCATTTCCCGTCTCTGCAGAAGAACTGGAAGCCTTGAATTATAGTCAATTTTGGGAAGCAGGTCGACGAAAATACGAAATGCTTCATGAAATTCCATGGGAAAAGGAAATGGCTATTACTGAAAACTTTCAACTCACCAAGAAGCAAATTTCATTTGAAGACTGGCAAGTGGAACGCAATACTTTTGATTTTATCTTTTTTGATGCTTTCGGACCGCGCGTGCAACCCCATCTTTGGACGATTCTAATTTTTGAAAAGATGTTTTTAGCTTCTAAAAAAGAAGGGTTTTTTCTAACATATTGTGCTAAAGGACAAGTTCGTAGAGATTTAGAATCGGTTGGTTTCGAAATGAAACGCTTACTTGGTCCACCGGGGAAAAGGGAAATGTTAGTGGGGAAGAAGTGAGTTTTTTCTAATAATTTCAACTATATTTAAACCTTATTCGTCGAGTGTAAAAAAACGCTTAAAAAATTATTTGACTGCTTATTACGAAGTTAAACCTCCAACTTTTGGGAACAGATATGGATGGCAAGCAACTACTCAGCCTTATTCGTTTTATTATACTAAATATATGGTATAAATTGACGGAAAGAACAGGACATTTAATTACGGTTTCAATGTTACTTTGGGATATAAGATTACTCTGAAAAATCTAGGTTTTGATCTGAGATATAACTTCTTTTTGGGAAGTTCTAAAGAATTTGAGAGACTTCAAGTAAACTCAAAATCGATGCGGTAGTCGCTTGGGTTTAGTATTGGCTATAAAAAGAAGTAATTAAGGTAAAGAATTCTCAAACTTAATCATATCTAAAATAGCGCTTTAGTTCTGGAAACATTTTTTAAATTTGTTCATACGAAAAATCAAAACTTTCGAATAAACCGGATAGCGAATGAAAAATATGTGGAATGAGCGTTATGCGCATGAAAGCTATGCGTACGGAATTGATCCAAATGATTTCTTTAAAAAAATGGTTGACAATGGCACTTTGACAGGTGAGATATTGAAGCCAACAGAGGGCGAAGGCAGAAATGCGGTTTATGCCTCGAAAAATGGATTAGATGTTACAGCTTTTGATTTAAGTGAAGAAGGAAAAAAGAAAGCGCTTAAATTGGCCAAAATTGAACAAGTTGAAATAAAATATGAAGTGGGCGAATTTTTTAAATTGCCCTTGATAAAACACACTTTCGACTCAGCAGCATTAATTTATGCTCATTTTCCTCCTCAAATTTTGTCGAGTTATTATAAGAAAATTGGTCAAATGATTCGTCTAGGAGGACATGTCGTGATAGAAGGCTTCAGTCTCGGTAATTTAGAATTGCGTGAAAAAAATCCAGAAATTGGCGGTCCAGACAATCCGGAAATGCTTTTTACTGTAGCGTCCATTAAAAAGGATTTCCCTAATTTTTCGATTGTGCAATTGGAAGAAGTTGAAGTTGAACTGCAAGAAGGTCAGTATCATAACGGAATAGGAAAAGTTATCCGATTTGTAGGCCAGAAAAATAAATGAAATTAAAGGCGGATTCTGAAAAGCCCAAGAGTAAGAACAATTTAATAAACCAAATTTATATGAAAACTGAAAATGTCATTTTAATGCAGCAAGCCAGAGAATCCCTCAATGGGAAATGGGGCTTGGCAATTGGAACCTACCTAATGTTGGTTTTAATCTCTGTCGTTCTCCAACAATTCGACCAATTGGGGACTTTGTTTATCTTGCTGATAACGGGCCCGTTGTCACTTGGAGCCGCTATTTTTTCGCTGGCGATATCTAGAGATAAAGAACCTAAATTTGAACAACTTTTTCAAGGTTTTCAAAAATTTGAAGTAGCGTTTTTAGCGTATATCCTTATGGTAATCTTTATACTATTATGGACTTTGCTGCTTATTATTCCCGGAATTATCGCCGCTTTTTCTTATTCTATGACTTTTTACATCCTCGCTGATGATAAATCCATTAAAGCAATTGCAGCTTTGGATAAAAGTAAGAAAATGATGGACGGTTTCAAGATGAAATATTTCTTTTTGAGTTTGCGATTTTTAGCTTGGGCCTTACTTTGTGTTCTTACTTTGGGAATTGGATTTCTTTGGTTAATTCCATACATGCAAGTTACCATTGCTAAATTCTACGCTGATGTAAAGGCCAATTTTAAAGAAGAGGAAAGTATGCATTTTGAGAATTAAGAATAATCTTTGTGACTTTTTGTTATCTCAGATTGTTTCAAATAGATACTGCTCGACCAAATGAAAATAAAATCAATTTTAACGTTTTTAAGTTTTAGTTCTTTATTGCTGATGGCTTCCTTTCAATGTGCGAAACCGCAAACCTGCGTTGGATATGTAATCGATGGATCGACTCTTCAACCTATAGTTGGTGCGGCGGTTCAACATCCAGGAGGACAAGTTATGACAGATTCTAACGGGAATTATCAAGCCAATTTCAAAAGTGACAAAGAGATTCAGATAACGGTAAGTAAATTGAACTACCAGTCGAAAACGTTTTATTGTAATTCTTACGATACAGTGCAGTTAATTCCATAAAAGCGAGGTGTTGTGTTAAGTAAAGTTTTTCTAGATTTACTTATATGAAAACCAAATACTATTTGATTCAAAATGAAAATAAACGTTTGTTATCGGATAATGAGTTATAGATAGACGAAGTCGCTATACGCAACGTTGTAGTTACACTGTTTGTTTTTTAATTTCTATCGGCATTCAATACGTTAAAAAGAGAAATAAGTGATTTTTAATTTCTTTGGGACAGTCCAAGCTTATTCTTAAACGGTTTATTGTACTTTTTAAAGATGACATTCCTGTTCCATATTCTGATTTTTAGTAGTGTAGAGAACATTATGAATTTTTAAAATTTCAGAATCCTAAAAATCTCCATCACTTAAAAGCGCGACCCAAAGTGAAATCTTTTGCTTGTCCATTCTGGGATAAATTGCACGAACGACACCATTTACAGCCGCAATGTTCAGATAGTCGCCGAAGAATATATTTTTATCGGAGAGAAAACTATTTTTTGTGATTCTTTTTTCGGTAAAGTTTTGTCCGCCATCTTTTGAGCAGGCAGCATAAACATCTGTTTCATCACCTTTGGAATTTCGTCTGTCGTAATATACGAAATAGAGATATCCTGTGCTTTGGTCGACTGTCATCCAAGTAAAGAATTGTTGTGCTTTGCCTGAATCTTGGTTGACTCGAATAGGAGCAGACCAAGTTTGCCCGTCATCTGTCGATTTCGCAATCCAAACATCGGTATTGTCTTTACCGTTGCGTTGATCGCACCAGTTTAAGTAAAGAGTGCCTCGATTCGGTCCATTTGATAAATCACTTTGTAAAATAGGCAATCCATTTGCTCGCATAACAGCAGGTATGTCTAATGTCCAGCCACCAAACTGTGGACCTATTATGATTTCTTCCTTTAACCACGTTTCACCTTTGTCCATGGATTTCTGCCAAACTAAACCCTTTGGGCCAGCCCAAGCGACGAAGATTTCACCGTTTCCGCCCATCGTTGGTACAGCTCCTTCAACTGTATTGTCATCGTCCAAGCAATCTCCGCCAAATTTGGATATGCGAATAGGAGTAGACCATGTTTCACCTTGATCGACTGATTTAGAAAAAACAATAATGGAAGAATCTTTTGGGTTTGAACTGTTATAGGCATCAAATTGTGTCCAAGTCAGGTATAAAGCGTTTGTTTCCTGATCAACGCAAATCCAATGTTTGTCTTGAACTTTTGTACCAACAGGACTTGGCGAACTTCCTTCAGAATATTCACTATCAACTTTATCGGCATATTGACAGACTATTCTATCCAGATGATGTCCTTTTTTCGGCGAGGCTAAATGAAAATAATAAGCTCTTCCATGGTTATCAAAAAGGAGAACAGGATCACCATAAACTCCGTATTTACTTTTTAAAGTTTTACTCGTCCATGATTTTCCGCCATCAATTGAATAATAATAATCATCTAAGACACTACCAGCAATCTGTATATCCGTATTTTTTGGATGTATCGCAATACTTGGTTCAACTTGCGCCTGAGGATATTTACTGTCTTTCGGTTTTTGCAATTGCACCGAAAGGATTTGGACATTGCTACATGAAAAAAGTAGCAGCACCGCCATTGTGCTAAAGAAAGTATAGGTGCTTTTATTCATTGCTTCCGTTTTCAACCAATTCTAATATTTCTATCAACGCAACCAATAGTCGCGCAACGCTTTTTCTCTTACACTTTCGACCATTGAAAAAAGAAATTTAGGATAACTGTAGTCTTTAATTGTCGCTTTTAACTCTATCATTACATTATCTCGAGAAATTAAAACATCCAAAGCTTCGCCTTCCTTTAGGGTATTTAACGCTGCGCTGAAATCATCGGAATCGATTCTAAAACCGTTAACAGCGATAATTTCATCGTTTACGCTAAAGCCCTCGTCTTCTGCCGCTGAATCTCGGCGAATTGAGCGAATCATTGTTTTTCCACCCGCATCAGAATAACGTCCACCAAAAGAATTTTCAGTTACAGTTCCTCTGTTTACATTGATGCCAACTTTTGAAAAATGTTTTTCGTATTCAGGAATTTCTGTTCCGCGGATAAAACGATCAAAGAAATCCGTCATATCCTCATCTAAGAAAGCTGACAGATCATCCTGAAATTCTTTATCTGTAAATCCGCGATCTTGCTTCTTAAAGTATTTGTTGTAAAGTAATTGCATGAAATCGTCTAGGCATTTTCCGCCTTCATATTTGGCAACAATCATGGCGTCGAACTGTGCAGCCATGAGCTGACCTCTAGAGTAATAGGTCATCGTTGTATTTGAACTATTTTCGTTTGGGCGATACGCTTTAATCCAAGCGTCAAAACTTGCATCTGCCAGGGGTTGTATACGTGAACCAAGAGAACCTTCGACATAATTCATCGTTCCGTTTAATTTCGACAAATAGTCATCTTGTGTGTAATATCCGGCTCTTAACAATAGCAATTCATCGTAATATGAAGTAAAACCTTCCATTACCCATAATAAGGTCGTGTAATTTTCTTCGTTGTAATTGAAGGGTCCTAGTTCAAAAGGGCGAATGCGTTTTACATTCCATAGATGAAAATATTCATGAGCAACTAAGGACAAGAAGCCTGTGTAGGCCGCGCCTTGATATGTCCATCTGTTCACACTTAGAGTTGTACTGTTCGTGTGCTCCAATCCGCCTTGTCCATCTTCGACGTTGTGTATGATAAACGTGTATTCTTTATTTGGATTTTCTTTAAAAACATCAGTTGCAGCCGTAACGATTTTGGCCATATCGATTTTCATTTTCGTGCTATCGTAATTTCCTTTCCCGTAAATTCCAACTGTATGTTTCACCCCTGCTGCTGTAAAATCGAATATTTCCTGGTTACCCATTTCTAGCGGACAATCCACTAAATGGTCGTAGTTGTTGTACGCAAATGTTTTCGCGCCGTCACCTGCTTGGCCTTCAATAGAAAGGGGTAGAGCGGTAGTAATTTTTTTAAAATCCTTGTACAATTTAACAAGTAAGATTCCTTTTTCTTTTTTGTGGTTTGGAACGTACATAAAAATACCGCTACCGCTAACAAATCCATGTGTTAAATCTAGGAAACTCGTTCTTACCGACAATTCGAAAGCATAAACTTCATAAAGCACAGTGACTTTCTTTGCTTTTCCTTTTTTAATGTGCCACGTGTTTTTCGAGGTTTTTTCTATTGGAAGTTCTTGGTTTTTGTCATCTAAGGCAACGACTTGGTTTACATTTTTAGCAAATTCCCGAACCAAATAACTTCCTGGCGACCAAACCGGCATTTTTACATCGAATTCAGATTCGTTAAACCCAGTAATTTCCATTTCAACTTGGAAGTAATGGGTCTGAGGTCTATCCATTCGCAGTGTATAATTGATTTTCTGTGTAAATCCCGTAGCTAAAAAAGCACAAAAAAGGAGAGAGAGAAGTGTTTTTACTGTCATTTTTTATTAATTTTCGATATTCCTTTATTATTAGGAAAATTTAAAGATATACAATTCTATGATGAAATTAATCGGAAGCTTAGCACTTCTTGCGGTTTTGCTTGCTTGTAAAACGGATGAAAAGTCACCGAATTCTCAAACAGAAGAACTTACAAGCTTACAGAGTCAATTGGCACAGATGGAGTTGGATGGTGAATTAAAGGATTCTGTCATTAACGAATCGTTGTCGTTTTTCAGTGAAATTCAGGACAATTTAATTTCTATTGGAATTAAAAAAGAAAATGTTCGCTTGAAAAGTGATAATCCAGAATTGACTTCAGATGAGAAAGTGATGGTGCTTGAAGAGATTAGAAACATCAACTATTTGCGTGAAGAAAACGCGAAGAAAGTAATTCAGATGAAAGAATCCATAAAAAATAGTGGACTGAAAATCAAGGAGTTAGATAATATAATCAATCGTTTGGTGGAAGACATAGCAGCTAAAGACCAACAAATATTGAGTTTGAAGCAAGAGTTAGAGAGAAAAAATGAAGATTATTCTCTGTTGTTCGACGCTTTTCAGCAGAAAGACTATCAAGTTGAAGAACTTTCAGACGAGATGAGTACAGCCTATTTCGTTTATGGTACAGAGAAAGAATTAGAAAAAAATAGAGTTATCGATAGAAGTAAAGGTTTTATTGGCTTGGGAAAAAAAATTAATTTAAAACAAGACTTCAACGAAGATTACTTTACAAAAGTAGATATTCGAACTAAAAAGGAAATACTTATTTCAGGAAGTAAGATTCAAATTATATCAACGCATGCGACAGCATCGTATACTTTACAACCCTCTGGTTCCAACCTGAAATTGATAATCATCGATTCCCGCTCGTTCTGGAAAGTGACGAAGTATTTGATTGTTGTTGTTAAATAAAGCCTAGAGTTTAAAACAGAAGGCTCAAGGCAAAAGGCTTAAAGCGAAAAGAAAAGCTAATCACTAAAGTTGAAAAGAAAATGTCTACAGTTTATTGTCTATAGTTTAAAGCGAGACACAAGGCTTAAAGTTAAAGACTCTAATTGAAAAGAACCGCCAAAATCCAAAAGCCTTCGTGTTCACAGATGCTTAAACGAAAATTCTTTTTGGTCAAAAACTTCTTCAAACAGGTGCGGATAGTATTTTTTCATTTCACTATTCATTAATTCCACGGGGACGTCCGCAAAATTACCATAATAGTGTAAGTATTCCATAAACTGATCTTCGCCTTTGTAAGCTTGAAAAAGTGAATTATTGAATCCATCAAATTCTAGCGGTTGAACTCCTGTAGCGCGGCAAATGAGTTTATCAAATGCTGGTGTACAAGAAACCCATTTACCGTTAATGAAGATTTCAAGGTAGCCGTGGAAAACTATTTCAGGTCGGCGCAAATAAGAAACTAACTTTTCAACACCAATGTGATTGGTCACTATTGCATACGCGAGCCGAGTAGGGAAGCCTAAACGCCTTGAACAGGAGGCCATGACATTTGCTTTCTCCACGCACCACGCTCGTTTCTTTGATAAGATTGAACTAGCTTTTAAACCTTCTGGGCGCAAATCTAAATTATAGGGATTGTAAACAAAGGCATCGCGAACTTTGGTGTAAGCATTTAAAAGTTGTTCCATGGGCGAACCCACGCCTTCAATTCCATTGAGAAACTCGGTGAATGAGTCTTGCTTAAAATCAAGTATGTCAGTTTCTTGAAGGTACGCTTTGGTATGAATTAAATTAATTAATGAATCTAGATTTTGTTGATTTCGATTGGCGGTAATTGACGCGAGTTTGTAGCACTTCTCTCTGTCAATTAGTTGTTTGCGTATAAATTGGTAAAGTTCTTCTTGTGTTTTGTTAGCAATTAAGGGTCGACTTTTTGTACTATTTGCCAAACGTTGAACCAATTCTTTTACAGGACGTTCTAAATACAGAGTGATACCAAGTTGATTCATCAATTTTAGGTTGCCTCGAAAACAAGGCATTCCGCCACCAGTTGCAAAAACACCATCACTACTTTTATCCTGCAATTTCCGAAGGTAATTGTGCTCCATTTCTCGGAATGCATCTTCGCCCATTTCATTGAAAATATCAGAAATAGACTTTTTTTGGTCATTCTCAATTTCAGTATCTGTATCTACAAAAGGAAGACCCAAAGCTCTAGCCAGACGCTTGCCTGTTGAACTTTTTCCACTCCCCATATAGCCGATTAGAAAAATGCGCATAATTCGTTTTGATGTTGTAAAAATACAAGAAGTACTTCGATGCACAATTCTTGTTGTTGGAATTGCGTAAAGAAAGAGATATTCAGTTTTTTTTTCATTCAATGTCCACCTATGAATCAAACGGTTAGAGAAAAGATTGAAAATAAATTTAAAAAAAGTCATTTCTCGCTTGTTGGAAAAAAATATACCGTTATATTTGCACCCTCAAACGAGGAAACAAGTAGATAATATTTAGTTCAAGTTTGATTAGGATTCCTTAGCTCTCCCGGTAGCTATCGGGAGGTAAAGCAAAACATCGGGATTAAGATTCCTTAGCTCAGCTGGTAGAGCAATACACTTTTAATGTATGGGTCCTGGGTTCGAACCCCAGAGGGATCACTTAAAAAAAGAAGACGAGAGTCTTCTTTTTTTTTGCTCTAAACTTTCGGGTGAAATTCGGGATGGATCATGATCCGGATCATGACATATTTCTGTGGAGCTAAAAAAAGTAAAAATACTTACATATAAATTTGAGTTAGTCTGTAATGTAAGAAATTGAGAGTCTACAAATTATAATTTTGAACCAACGGGTTTTATCTTTTTTAAATGGGCTATATATGGGCAAATTATAGTTCAAATATTTGAATATGTTTACAAAAATTAACAGATATAAATAAAAAAATTATGAGAAAATCAAAACACCTAATTGGGTCATTCATGTTTTTGACCATTTTTTTAGCAAGTTGTGGCAGCTCTATTGATCGCGATGCACAGAAATTAGCAGATCTTACATGTGAAACGGTAAATTTATCCCTTAAGGCAGCTACAGGAGATCTGTCAATTTTAACAGAGAGCACAAAATTAGCTAGTGAAGTTGCGGAACTGACAAAAGAATTAGATCAAAAATACACTTCGGCCGAGGATAAAAATAAGCTTGAGCAAGCTTATTTAAAAGCAATGGTAGGCTGTGAATAAGCAGCAAATAGATAGCTTTAACATGACTGTAATAACAAATATCTGGACTTTATTCCTGTCTCTACTAATTTTTTTAGCAAGTTGTTCTAAATCCAATAACAAGCTTGATTGTCCAAGAGAAATTTTGGAGAATAGAGAGTTGATTGAGTATTTTAATTTGTTGGATGAGGTCATTAATGAATATGTCACAATGGTAGAGGGAATTATAGACGTGTCTAAAAATAAAAAAGCAACAAGTAGTGAAGAAGGGTTGTCTCAAGCCATGGGAATGTTTTCTGAAGTAATGTCAACTGCTATTAAGATTGAGCCAGTATTAAAAAAAAATGGAACAATTGGAGAGTAGGTCTGATATTTTGAAATCAAAACTCAGTGAAAAAGAGTTAAAACCCTTTCTACAAACGTATGCAAAAATGAGTTTGAGAATTTCTCAAATCTCTAAAAAAATTAATTATTAACTAAAAAACAGAAAACATGATTTACATTTATTTATTGAGCATTATTTTATCTGGAGTTGGATTAGCATGGTACGGACCAAAGAAATATGGTTTATCATTTGCCATTTCCTATTTGGCGACAGCGATGATCTTTTACTTTATATCCTTTTATCCTTATCCCAATTTCCCATACTTAAGTTATGTACTTATATTTAATTTAGTTGTAGCATTGGGTATATTATTGTTTTCAAAGTTCTTTGCCTATTTAATAGCATGGGAAATAATTGCCGCACCAATGCTTTTAGTTGCTATGAAAATCACAGGTGGTGGAAGTAATCCTTTATTGGGATTAGTCGTGTTGATTGTTCCAATAGTTATTGTATATTATTTTAGAAAAGAAGTAAAAAAAATATCTATAGGGATATTCAGTGGGCTTTCAGTGGGAATCGGTATCGCTTCTATATTTTTCGTTAATGCGATTGAAAATGGAAAAATTTTGTCAGCTACTCCCACTTTCTTTTTAATACTTTTGGCAGTTTCGATTGTAGGCGGAATATATTTTCAATACTCAGAATTTAACACAAAGAGATTGACTGAGTCCAAGTAATATAAACATTTTCCTATACCAAAGCCTTGCAGACATGTAGGGCTTTTTTGTTTTTCAGCGTCTTTTTTTGCGCTGAAATTTCGGGTGAAATTCGGGGTTTTATTGGATTATGACAGGGTTGTAGCCCAAAAGAATATTTAAGAAAAATAATTGACCAAAAATTCTTTTGAGAAAAAAGTGAAACCTGTTGATTTAACGTGTGAATTGTATTTCTCTTCAATCTCGTTCAGCACATTTTTAGACTCTTTATTTAAGAGTGCTAAGTGATATTTAACCAGGTAATAAAAAATCAGATTGTATTCTTTGTAACCCGTATTCAATTTTGAAATATTGATTAAGCTAAATGTTTTGTTGGCTTGCTTTAGTTTATTTGCCAAAATTGCCTCAATTGTAATGGCTAAAAGAACATTGGAGTGAATATGATAGCCGCTCCAATTGGTTGGAGTTAAAATTTCCTCGTAGTAGTGTTCAATCAAAAAGTTAGTCTTTTCAAAATCTTTAAGTAGCAAAAGCGCAGGTACAACTTCTATTGTAAATAAGAAGACTTCATTCTTATGGCTATTCATATATTTAATTGTCGTTTTCCAGGTTTTCTCATAGTTTTTTTTATCATTTTTTTGATGAAAGTAAATTAGGTTATATCCATAGAGTCTCCCTTTTAAAACAGGATGAAAATTAGTTTTAATCCGATTTGAAGGGATATGCAGCATTTGCCCTTTTTGAGATAAAAAGTCCTTGTAATTGAGGATTAATTCAAAAAATAAGCGTTCGTGACTGCCAATTTTAGCATAAGTAATGCCTGATTCAATTAAAGTTCCGTAGTAACCATTGAACTTTGAATAGTCAATATACCAATGGATTATATTTTCCCTAAAAATTGAATTAGGAATCAAATTTACAATTAAGTCATGCAGATCCTCCTCAGATATACTACCCAATAACATGCACATGTTATGTGCAAATTTTAATTGGTCGTCGTGGCTGAAATTGATAATGCGTCTATCGAAAAGCTGATTAATTGGACCATATTGTTGCTTGTACGTCAAGGACTTAATTATAGAAGCTAATTTTAAATGAAAATCTGGTGAATTGGTTTGTGTTTCTAGCCAATTTAGATCGTTTTTTATAATAGTTGAAGTTGATTCAATCTTGATGATTCTAGCCCAATTTGTCCACTCATTGTCATTACTATAGTATTTCAAATAGCTAAAATAATTTTCATATCCCAGGTATTTAGAAAGTAAATTAATTGTTTTAATGGATGGAGAGGTTTCCGGTAAAAAACCAAAAAATCTTCTCAACGTATTAAATCCAATTGATTTTTGAGTTGAATATTCAACAGCATCCTGAAACATTTTTAGGTCCGAAATTTCAAGGATAGAAGTCCCGAAATGTCTTTGGAGATCTATTTTTAGCTGTTGGAAATTTTTGTGTTTAGACATTTTAGATTCAGATATTGTTTTTAAGTAATCTAAAAATAATCATTCTTATTCGACTTCTTTTTCTGGCCCATTAAATTTTAAGAATAAATGCACCGAAAGAAATAACAAGCAATGCGGTTAGCGCAGATAAACTCATTTTCTCTTTAAAGAATAAGGCACCGAAAAGTATTGTAAGTAGAGGGACAATCAGAGATAAAATCGAGCTTATATATGGATTTGTAATTTTAAGACCTAAAAAACTGAATAAAAGAGCAATGAAGATGATGATTGCCATTAAGACACTATAAAACAATGATTTAAGATTTAGATATTTTTTCATTGCAATCGTTTTTCGAGTATGAAGCAGGGAGAATAACCCTATGAATAAAACAATCATTTCTTGTAGCGTTATCGAGAAAATTGGAGAAATTCCTGACTTCAAATTTTTCCAATGAACAATTGAAGAGGCTGAAAAAAAGAGAATCATGAAGAAATAATTTAAATGGGTTTTCAAATCGTTTTTTTCATCTTTCTTTTCAAGTTGTAACATATAAAAAATGAAGCCTATGAAGATAAGAATTGAACCCCAAAGATAATTTTTGATTATTAATTCTTCTAGGAAATACAAATAAGTGCAGGTAAGTAATGTGCCAAAAATACTGTAAAATCCAAATAGTTTCAGACTTCCCTTTTCAAGTCCAAACAGCATAAACAATAGACCAATTCCACCCAAAACTCCAGCAAGAAGGGCAGGGGCCAAATAATGGTAAATCGAGTAGAGGACCTCCGTCCAAAATACCGCCACTAAAATACAGCCAATGAGAGATGTAATAGTTGCTCGGAGTGTCATAATCAAAAGTGGATGATTCTCCTGCAGAGTGATCTTCCATAACACATTGTTGATGGCAAATACCCCAACACGATTGGTTGGGGATCTGCGCTCTAAAAAGAGCAGTAGTAGGTAATAGAATGAATAAAATAATTTAGTTACAGCTGTAAAGTTGGCTATTGGATGAGCTTCTAAGATTAATAAAAGCCTCTCTCTTCATTTCAAGTAATGACCAGTTCACTTGTAGCTGACGTTCTACATATCAAAAATATATTTAAGTTTTTAATTTGAATGGCCCATTTGCAGCCCATTTTCTTTATTCTTTGGAGGGTCAGTTAATTATAGATTATTTATTTGACGGATCTAAAGCAGACCACAATAAAAACATTAAAATCAGAGCTATTTTTTAAAACCTGGGATTAAATGGATGGAGCATGTCTGCCCGACAAACAGTGGATTATCTGGATTCTACTTTAACTCAATTTGAGGTGTTTTTCAATATATTTTGTGGCAGAGATGAGACCGCCGAGGAAAGTTCAATAAAAAAAGGGTCAGAACGAATCCCAACCCTTTCCAAATAATTTTTTTACTTATTTAGTCCAATGTAAATCGGATTGGCAATGTCACACGTGCTGTTATTGTATTTCCGTTTGCGTCGGTTCCTGGATTCCAGAGTGGCATAGATTTGATCATGCGAATTGCTTCTAGATCTAATTCCTCAGAAACTCCTCTCAAGACTCGGATATCTATAATTTTACCATCTTCGTTGATTGTTAACGCGCTGTAAACAGTTCCTTGAATTTTATTTTTAATAGCAAATTCAGGGTATTTGATGTTACTTGCTATGTATTTCATCATTGCCTCTTGGTCACCAACGTAAGTCGGTTCAGTTGCAAGCGTTTCAATCTCTTTCTTCTCATTTTGAGCCATGGCACATAAACCAAACCCGATAAAGAATAACATCATTCCAATTTTTTTCATGCTTTTAAATTTATTAGTTTGCTGAAATTTAAGTATAATTCTTTAGTTATTACTGGAAATGGGTAACCATTGATTCTATCGTGTTTTTGAATGAGTGAATCTCAAATTTATTGTTGTTTTACATGCACATCGATTTGTGGGAATGGAATGTTCAATCCTTCTTTCGAGAATTCTTTGTAAACACGTTCGTTTAGGTCAAAAAATACGGGCCAGTAGTTTTCAACTGCCGTCCATGTTCGGACTGTGATGTTAACAGAAGAATCGGCTAAAGCTCCCAATCCGATAAATGGAGCCGGATCGTTCATGATGCGTTCGTCTTCTGCAATGAATTTGTTTAAAAGATTCTTAGCCGTATCGTAATTATCGCCGTAGGCAATACTAAAAGTAAAATCAACTCTTCGTTTGTCAGCTTTTGTGAAATTAACGATATTGCCATTTGCTAGTGCTCCATTTGGAAGAATTACTGTTTTATTGTCACCTGTGAGCAAATAGGTATTAAAAATTTGAATTTCATATACGGCGCCAATTTCTCCTTGCGCTTGGATGAAATCAGCGACTTTAAAGGGTTTAAAGACTAAAATCATAATGCCGCCAGCGAAGTTCGATAGCGTTCCTGAGAAAGCCATACCTATAGCCAAACCTGCTGCACCGAGTATCGCAATAAAAGAGGTCATTTCTATTCCTAATTGTGCCATGGCGGTTACAACAACCAGCACTTTTAGAATAGCAGAAACTAAACTAGAAACAAAACTTATCAAACCTGCGTCCAAAGCCCCTTTTGACATTCCTCTTTTAATCGTCTTAGAAGCGAATTTGGCTAACCAAAAACCAATAACGAGTATAGCGGTTGCAATAAGTAAGGACAAGCCTTTATTTAGGACTATTTGATAAATCTGTGATGCGGAGATCCCAAATATTTTCTCAGTGTTTTCCATTGTAATTTTATTATTTTTGATTCGTTGACAAAGGTAAGATATCTTTAATAGCACAAAATCAGTATGTTTTTTATTTTTTCAAAACTTTTATTGTTTTTAACCCAGCCTTTTACTTGGCTAGTTTTGCTGTTTATTGTTGGCGTCGTTTGGCATAAAAAATCTTTTTCGAGAAAAGTACTGATTCTGTGTTTAACGCTTTTTCTCTTCTTTTCGAATAAGGTAATTTTTCTTGAATTTGCCCGACAATGGGAAATCAGAGGTAAAAAGATAAGTGATTTAGCTAAGTATGACTGCGCTATTGTATTAACTGGCATGGCTACTTACAACAATGATCTGGATCGATTAAGTTTGGAAGAAAACGGCGATAGAATTTGGCAAGCTGTGGATTTGTATCACAAAGGGCGCGTTAAAAAAATTCTCATTACTGGCGATTCAGGATTTATTTTTGAGCGTGGGTTGCATGAAGCGCTTCAATTGGGGAAAGTAATTCAAGGTTGGAATATACCGAAGGAGGATATTATAATCGAATGTGCTTCTCAGAATACTTATGAGAATGCTAAGTTTACCGCCAAGCTACTCCAAGATTCATTTCCAGAAATGCAAGGTCTGCTTTTGGTTACGTCGGCATTGCACATGAAAAGAGCGTTAGCAAGTTTCTCTAAACAGAACATAAAATGCACATCATTTTCTACGAATAATAAAACTGGACCAAAACGAGGATATTATTTTGAGCAATTTCTACTTCCAGATGTGCGAACTCTTTTCTATTGGGAATCGCTAACAAAGGAATGGGTAGGCTATTTAATGTATTGGTTTCAAGGTTATTTGTAACTTCGTCTACGGCAAAATCACTGTAACTCTTTCTGGATTCAACCACTTGCTCCATGTTTTATTGAAGCCGTGGGCTTTTGTGGTATTTTGATTAAAACTATTTTCTAAAGTTCCACCATTATTCGCCCAATTAAATAATCCACCGTAGAGATTTCGTATATTCTGAAATCCTTTTTTAGTTAGCTTTTCAGTCAATTTACCACTTCTGTAACCTACAGAGCAGTAAACGACAATTGTTGCATTCTTATCTAATTTATTAATTTTCGCCCAATCAATATTATCGTAACCAACCCAAACAGCACCAGGTAAGTGACTGGTTTGGTATTCATTTTCTTCGCGACTATCCAGAAATAGGATATTTTTATTTGTTTCCTGTATCTTTTGAACGTCCAACATAGAAATGATAGGTGTCTTTTTACCCGTCATTTTTTTTGCCATTTCATCGAATCCAACTGGATTTTGAGCGAAAATAGTTGCTCGAAATAAGATAAAAGCTACAAACAGTATATTTTTCATTGGTTGAAATTTTTGGTATTACTAATATAAGTTAAAGCCATAGACTTTATTTCAATGTTTTTTTTTAAATCCTATTGTCATTTTAGGGAAATTCCAACAACATAAATCTAATGTCTAAAATCCACCTCTTTTATCCAATATTCAACATTAATTGAACCAAAAATTATAATTTTCCCCACAATATAATCTTTCTATCGTCGGAAGAGGAGGCAAAGTGGGTTTCGTTAATTTTTAAAAGTGAATTCACAGAGTGTTTATGTCCGCCAGACTTAAGATCTAACTTTTGCGTGAAGGTTAAATCTTCTGTATTCCAAATTTTAATAGTTTTATCGCGACTTGCTGAAGCGAATGTTTCACCGTGGTTTAAAGAAATAAAATCATAGACCGCAAAATTATGAGCTGGAATCGCTTGAATTAATTTTTCATTTTGCCACTCCCATTCTTTTAGATGTCCGTCTTTTCCACCTGAAACAAGGATGGAGTTATCAATAGAAAGAGGTGAGAAGATAGAACAACAAGCACCATTTTCGTGACCTTGAAGTGTGGAGATTTCGTTAAATCCTTCGGTTTCAAAAATGCGAATTTTTTCATCCAATCCGTTGACAACAATCAGTGTATTGTCTGCACTAGATTTAATTTTACGAATTTTACCACAATTTAAGGGAAGAAAAAGAAGTAAAGTCAATTTTCGGCTATCCCAAACAGAAAGATGTCCATCGGCGTCTCCCGCTATAATTAAGTTCTTTTTGGGTAAAAAGTGTATGCTGAAAACACCTGATTTGTGTTGCTGAAAAAATTTCAATTCTTTTTTGGTATCTACATTTATGATGTGCATGTCACCACTAGACAACCCAAACCACAAACTACGATTTTCCGCATCCATCGCCAAAGAATACGGCGGAGTTGTGCAGCGTACAGCAAAATTGTCTTGGAGCAAAGTATCTGCTGACCATCGCGCTAAATAGCCATCTGCACTGGCGGAATAAATGAAATTAGAATCTAATGCAAGGTCGTATACTGGACCAGAATGTTCTTGTATTTCACCTAGTTTCTCAAACACTATTCTTCAGTTTCTTCCTCCACTTCTTCTTCGTCGTTCACTTGTTTCAAGCGTTCAGCAAAATCAGGGGGTAAATTTTCAAAGAAGGTATCTCCTCGCAAACCTAAACGTAAACATTCCAATGGAATCATTTCGTTTGGTGCGATATTGCCCAAATTAACGCTAGCTCCAAATAATTTAATGAACCAAACTTGTTGGTTTTTTATTGGTGCTTCCCAAAGGATGTCATTCGGGTTTATTTTTGCTGTTATTTTATTAATCAGGAAAGTATGTGCTGTTCCGTTTGGTCTAAAAACACCAACATTTCCAGACTCACGTCCTTCAGCAATAACTTTCCAAGATCCAGCTTCTAATTCAGTACTCATCATTTTTATCCATTTTCCTGGAGAAATAATGATACCTGAGTCTTTCGAACCTACTTCTGAAAGTACCGTTCTTTCTTTTGACATTTTGTGAATCAACTCACATTTCTCATCGTGATTGAGAATGATCGAACCATCAGAAATTTCAGCTAAATCCAGCTTGTATTTATCCAACAAGCGCAAATAGTCTTCGAACATTCCGCGCGCATAGAAAATTTCAAATAAAGTTCCACCAAAATACGGTCGAATGTTTGCCTCTTTGTACAAAGCAATTTTTTCTTCTAATTTTTGGGTAACCATGGCCGTTCCAAATCCAAATTTAGCGACGTCGGTTAAATGGCCCGAGGCTTGAATAAAATTTTCAGTTTCTCTAACACTTAAACCTTTGTCCATCATCATTGTGATGCCGGCATTTCGGGGTTTCGCGTCTCTTTGGGGCATGTAAGGTAATTCGTAATTCATAACTGGGTTTTCTATACTTCAAATAAAGTGATAAATGCTTTTACTTTTTTTAAATCTGGATTGACATCAAAGATTTCTTTCGCCAGAATTGGATTCTCTTCAAATAAAGCACGAAAGTAATTCATTGCTTCGTTTTTTTTACCCAAACACCAATAAACATTTGTGATATGCAAAGGGAGGTGTTCATTGTCTCCATATTTTTCCTCAAAATTTAAGACAAAATCAAGTGCTTCAGTCGGACTTATTTCGAGTAATAAATCTACCAAATTACCTAATGTTTCTTCGTCTTCGTGCTCTAATTGCAGCGCTTTTAAGTAATTTTCTTTGGCTAAGTCTGTCTCGCCTAGTTTTTCGTAAGCTCCTGCAAGCACATGATAAACACCTGCATTTTGATCGTCTAATTCCAAGGCTTTAAAAATGAAAGTCAATGCCTCAAAAGTTTTTCCTTCTAGATCATGAACAATACCCATTCCCAACCATGCATCGGGTAGGAGCGGCGCCATTTCCATGGAGCGTTGATAGAACATTTTTGCTAATGCCAATTGGTCTAATTGTTCGTATGCTTCACCAATGTAACAAAGAGCGACAGGATCGTCCCCGTCAATCTCCATACACTTTTCAAAGTTTTCTATGGCAAGCTTGTATTTTTCTTGCGACAAATAAGCGTTTCCCAAATTAAAGAAAGCCGGACCAAAATCTTCGTTTATTAGTAAACAATAATCGTAAGCCCAAATTGCCTTGTCGTAGTTTTCATTTTTTGAATAAGCATTTGCTAAATTGTACCAAGAGGTAAAGGAATATGGATTATCATCGATAAAATCCGAGTAGCTTTTAATAGCATTTTCGGCATCGTCTAATTGATCGTAACAAAACGCTAATTCATAAATTGCGCCTTCGTTTTTTGGATTTTGCCTCATGGCTTCTTTTAAAACATCAATCGCGCCTTTATAATCGTTGTTATTTTCAAGTTCCATCGCTAAATCCAAATAGATTTCGTCTTTGTCTTCTTTCTCGGCTTTATCAAGTGCAGCTCGGTAGAATCGGATGGCTAATTTTGAATCCTTGAGCTGACTGAAAATGGATGCTTTTGTCAGCAACCACTCCGTGTCTTCGGCCATAGATTTTTCTATTTGTCCAAGAACATTTAAAGATTCTTTCAATTTACCCATTCCGGAAAGTGCCTGAGCCAAGCGCAGTTTAAAAATAGGAGCAAAAGAAAACATGGAAAGAGCATATTCTGCGCATTTTATGCTTTTTTTATATTGTCCACTGATCAAATAATGATCGACCATAGCTTCCAATCGATCTACATCATAATATCCGATTTGACCACCTTTCAAGTAATTTTCAAAACTCTCCAGATCCTTTGTTAAATCGCCTTCGAAATAGTTTTCATCATCATCGTCGTCAAACATAAGTCCTATCTTTGAATTGAAATTTACTCATTTTATTCCCCTCAATCCTATTCGAGCATGACAATCTTTTCAACACGCTTATCCACATAACACAAAAAATGTACCCCAATCATAGACCGAGATACATTTCGACAAATTGTCAGTGTTAATTATTTGTTTGATCTTTTTCTTTCGCCTTCTGTTAAAAGAATTTTACGAATTCTAAGATTTATTGGTGTTACTTCAACGTATTCGTCACCTTGGATATATTCCAAACATTCTTCCAAAGAGAAGTTTTTGGGTGGCGCCAAACGAACTTTGTCATCTGCTCCGGAAGAACGCATGTTTGACATTTTCTTCATTTTGGTAACGTTTACGATTAAATCACCAGCTCTAGAGTTTTCACCAATTACCTGACCTTCGTATATTTCTTCGTTTGGTCCGATAAAGAATTTACCTCTTTCTTGCAAGTTATTTAATGAGAACGGAATTGATTTTCCAAGTTCCATTGAGATCAAAGATCCATTTTGTCGTCCTGCTATATCTCCTTTGTAGGGCTGGTAATCCAAGAAACGGTGTGTCATAATTGCTTCACCAGCTGTTTGAGTCAGCAAATAGTTACGCAAACCGATAATTCCACGAGAAGGGATTTGGAATTGAATAATCATACGAGCGCCTTTTGGCTCCATGTTGGTCATTTCTCCTCTTCGCTTCGTTACAGCCTCAACTGCCGTACCTGAGTGTTCTTCCGGCAAATCTATTGTTAACTCTTCAATTGGCTCACATTTTACACCATCAATTTCACGAATGATAACTTGCGGTTGACCAACTTGTAATTCATATCCCTCACGACGCATCGTTTCGATTAATACAGACAAGTGCAAAACACCACGTCCAGCTACCAACCATTTATCCGCTTTATCAGTGTTGGTAACACGCATGGCTAAGTTTTTCTCCAACTCTTTTTCCAATCGTTCAGAAATATGACGAGAAGTAACTTTTTTACCTGCTTTACCAAAGAATGGTGAATCGTTTATAGAGAACAACATGTTCATCGTTGGCTCATCAATATTTATAGATGCCAAAGGCTCAGGATTTTCAGCGTCGCAAATCACGTCACCAATTTCAAATCCTTCGATACCAGTTACAGCACAAATATCACCTGGTTGAACTTCAGAAACCTTGATTCGCTCAATTCCTTCGAATACGAACAAATCTTTGATTCTATGTTTTTGTTGCTCACCATCTCTTTTGGCTAGAACGATTTGCATATTTTCTTTCAATACTCCGCGATTCAGTCTGCCGATAGCAATACGACCAACGTAAGTTGAGAAATCCAAAGAAGTGATTAACATTTGTGTATTCCCTTCGTCGATTACTTTTTCCGGGAAATATTCTAGTATTGTATCTAAAAGCGGAGAAATCGTCGTTGTTGGTTGTTTCCAATCTAATGCCATCCAACCGTTCTTTGCCGAACCGTAAACTGTTGCGAAATCTAATTGTTCTTCGGTTGCGTCCAATTCGAACATCAAATCGAATACTTTTTCATGAACTTCTTCCGGCGTACAGTTTTCTTTGTCAACTTTATTTATAACGACAAGTGGTTTCAAACCCATCGACAAGGCTTTACCTAGTACGAAACGTGTCTGAGGCATTGGGCCTTCGAATGCGTCAACCAATAAACAAACACCATCGGCCATGTTTAATACACGCTCAACTTCACCACCGAAATCGGCGTGGCCAGGAGTATCAATAATGTTAATTTTTGTGCCTTTGTAAGTAACAGAAACGTTTTTGGAAACGATTGTAATACCGCGTTCTTTCTCCAAATCATTGTTGTCCATAATTAAGTCGCCTTTGGGACGTTCTCTTTCTTCACCAACACTTCCCGCTTCAATCATTCTGTCAACCAAAGTTGTTTTTCCGTGATCGACGTGCGCAATAATTGCTATATTTCTTATTTCCATTGAAATTTTATATTCAAAAAGTTACTTATTTTCTTTTTCTTTTTTCTGGATCATTGAATCCGCCTGTGCGTCTTGGACGATCAGAACCGAAAGAATTTCTTTCTTTGCGTTCACCGCCAAAGCTACGTTCGCGTCTTTCTCCGCCTTCGCTTGATCTTTCACGTTTTTCGCCAAATGATTCTCTTCTCTCGTCACTTCCAGAAGAACGTTCTCTTCTGTCGCTAGGCGCATCGCTTCTTCTAGCTTCACCGCCTCCGAAAGTTCCTCGTCGTCCGCCGTTACCGCCACCAGGTTTAAATCCTGCACGGTCAGATCCGCCTCTGAATCCACCACCTTTTGGCTTATCTCCGCGGTCTTTTTTGGTAACTTCAATGTTCACTTGTTGACCTTCAAACTCAGAGCCATTTGCTTTGTTCAAAATTGCATCAACATGCTCATCATCTGCCTCAAAGAATGAGAAGGAAGGAGTAATGTCAATACGTCCAATGCTACTGCTATCCAAACGAGTTGAATCACAAATCACACGAAGTAATCCACCAGGGTTTAATCCATCGCGACGACCAAGATTGACAAAGAAGCGAGTTTTACCTTCTTCTTGTTTGTCTCTATCACGTCCACCACGTCTTTCTCCACGTTCACCTCTTTCTCGTCTGTCACTGAATCCTTCATCATCACGACCACCGCGACCAGATGCGTTTAGGTCGCCAGCTTTGTTGTAGTAATCAAAGAAACGGTTGAATTCTGTTGAAACGAATTTTTTAAGGATATCTTCCTTAGACATGTCCTCGAATGAAGCATAAATCTGAGGCAAGAAACTTTCAATTTCTTTTTCGTTTACTGTTGTTTTCAGAATTTTGTCCATCAATTTATTCAATTGAATCGCACAAATTTCTTCAGGTCCTGGAATTGTCCCTTTTGTAAATTCCATTCTCATTTGTTTTTCAATCATACGAATTTTTCCATTTTCGCGTGTATTGATTAAAACTAATGACTCTCCTTTTTTACCAGCGCGGGCTGTACGACCACTACGGTGCGTATAGTTCTCGATATCATCTGGCAAATTGTAATTGATAACGTGTGTGATATCGTCGATATCTAAACCGCGAGCAGCAACATCAGTCGCAACTAATATTTGTAAATCTTTACTGCGGAAACGATCCATAACACGATCACGTTGTGCTTGAGACAATTCACCATGCAAAGGTTCAGCATTGTAGCCTTCACGTGCTAATTTTTCGGCAACAGACGCTGTTTCGTGACGTGTACGGCAGAAAATCAATCCGTAAATATTTGGATTAAAATCAATTAAACGTTTAACTGCACCAAAACGATCTTTCTCTTTCACACTGTAGTAAATGTGATCGATATTTTCGTTACTTTGATTTTTGTGTCCAATAGAAACTTCTAAAGGGTTATTTTGGTAGTTTTGAGAAATACGTGCTACCTCTTTAGGCATTGTTGCTGAAAACAACCACACATTTCTTTCTGGAGGCGTTTGCTCCAAAATGGTATCGATATCTTCTTTGAATCCCATGTTCAACATCTCATCTGCTTCGTCTAAGACTACAGTTTCGATATCTTTCAAGTTGATTGCTTTTCTTTTTACTAAATCCATTAATCGCCCGGGAGTTGCCACAATGATTTGCGCTCCACGTTTGATATCAGTAATTTGTTTTCTAATGTCAGTTCCACCATAAACTGCAACAGTGCGCAGTTTTGTGAATTTTGAATAAGACTCTAAGTCTTTAGAAATTTGCAAACATAGTTCGCGAGTTGGACAAATGATTAATCCCTGAGGGTAATTTAAGTCTTCGTCGATGTTGTTGATTAGTGGCAGTCCAAATGCTGCCGTTTTCCCTGTTCCTGTTTGGGCAAGTCCCACGAAGTCACTATTCTCTCCCAATAAATGGGGTATAGCTTGTTCCTGAATCGGAGTAGGTGTCGAAAAACCCAGTTCATCAATCGACTTCAACACCTCACTCTTGAGCCCGAGCTCTTTAAATGTCATTTTATATTTTTAAAATTGGGTGCAAAGATACGTAATTAAAATTGATTGCTCAATTTTGTTTCGTTTACGAACGTTAAATTTATGTTATGTTCTTATAACCAGTAAAATAGTATCTGTTGAAAACTAGATATGGGCTGTTGATAACCTGACTGATTTGCTCCAAGCTTTGATTTTTTGGTTTGGAGCATTCGCTCAAGCTAAAATTAGTTTCCCCGGTCTTCCAATTTCTGCTCTTGCCTTGAGCTTTCAACGTTAAGCTTATGCCTCCCCAAACACCATGCAATTTAAATAACCACCGCCATCATTAATCCGTCTCTTATGGGCAATAGTACGTTGTCCACTCGCGAATCGTTGTGAATTTTATCGTTGTACTTTAACATTGCTTTTGTAGATACATCGTTTTCTTTCACGGATTCAATCACTTTTCCACTCCACAGAACATTGTCTGCGATAATTAAGCCACCTTTCGTCATTTTATTTATTACCAAATCAAAATACAACGAATAGTTCTCTTTGTCGGCATCAATGAAAACAATATCGAATGGGCCTTCTAAATCTGGTATAAGTTTCGCTGCATCTCCTATTTGCATTTCCAATTGACCAGCATACCGACTTTCCTCAAAATAAGCTCTCACCTTTATTGCCAATTCTTCGTTGATATCCAGTGTAATTAATTTTCCTTCTGAGGTCAGACCTTCAGCCAAACATAAGGCGGCGTAACCCGTGTAAGTACCAATTTCTAGTACGCGCCTCGGTTGTTTGAGTTTACTGAGCATACTTAAAAATCGCCCTTGTAAATGTCCTGAAAGCATTCTTGGATGTAAGACCTCTAAATGCGTTTCTCTATTTATTTTTTGTAACAGTTGATCTTCTTTTTTCGTGTGTGTTGCGCAATAATTGCTTAATTTTTTTTCGATGAATTCCATAGGCCGAAGATAGTTTTTTTTAGCTTGCTATTTTGGCTTTAGTCGGCAGGCTTTTGATTGTAAGCGATTATTTTCAATTTTGAGCTTTCCACTTTAAGCTCAATGCAATGAGTTTAGTCACGCTTTTTCAACTTTAAGTATTAACTTTCTACTTGAAAATTTTCGTTTTAAGCCTTTCTGCCTTCAATCTTTATTTTATTGAGAATTCAAAAATTCTGAAACTCTCGGCAGTATTTTACGTAAACAATCAGAAATAAAAGTTTATTATGAAAATAACCTTTAATTCCCCATTCATTCTTTGGTTTGCTTTGATCTCATTAGCACTTTTGGGTTTGCAGATGATCAGCGGTGCCACTTTAAGGATTACGGTTTTAGATGGACAGTTGGATTACAGGGATTGGCAAGACTATGTTTCTATGGTAGGATATGTTTTCGGGCATCAGAATTTCGCACACTATTTAGGTAATTTTAGTATTATCTTGTTGGTTGGACCTGGCTTGGAAAAATCTTTGGGAACCAGAACACTGACTGTTTATACCTTAGTTACAACGATAATCACAGCCATCTTTCACACAATATTTTGGGATATAGGTTTAACTGGAGCAAGTGGTATCACTTTTATGATGATTGTTCTTACTTCGCTTATTGGCCGAAAAAACAATGAAATTCCATTAACGTTTATAATTGTATTCGTGCTTTTTGTAGGAGCAGAATTTATTAAAGCATTTCAAGATGATCAGATTTCTCAATTTGCTCATATTTGCGGCGGAGCTATGGGCTTGGTTTTGGGAATGTATAAAAGGTAATCGTGCACTACTCCTTGATATTAGAGAGTGAACGTAAGACTATTTGTGAAGGCTCTTGACATCTGAATGTCCACGGTTAAGTTCGACTGTTTTTTTTAATTTCCTAGCGATCAAAAAAACAAGACACACTACTTTCGCTCCATTTCCAATCTTCTCATTTTCTGAATTTGGAAGAAAGTTCTATCGATGGTCTCGTATTGTGCGTTGGGCGTAGGAGCTAGGGCTGGAGATTGAACGATATAGCCGGAAACATCAATAAGGATGTAGTTCGGATAGTTTTTTATCTTGAATGTTTTCATAAATTCGTCTCTCGCTGGTCGTCTGTAATATTCCCATTGGATTTCTTTGATATCTTTTTCTTCTTTTGGGGTCAAATCGCCATCGTCAAGGACAATCGTCAGGAAACAAACGTCGTTGATGTATTTTTTGTGCAAGTCTTTAAGAATGGTCATTTCGTTCTGGTTACTCAAACTTTTTGGGTCGTAGAATTGAATATACAAGTATTGGCCTCTGAAATCTGCATGTGTTTTGGCAACACCTTCTTCGTTAATCAGCACAAATTCTGGTGTTTTTGTTCCAGGAACTAACTCTGTCACTCGATTGATTAAATTAGTTGCTATAATCCGGTTTTCGGCAAATAAAGCGCGTTGAGATAGACTATCGAAGATGGTTAGAATATTCGTTTGCGGAAAGTCGTCGGAATAAAAGACCTCGGATAGAGCTTGCATCATGACCATTTCGCGTAATCGGAGATTTTTAAGCGTATAATCGGACCCAAGGGCTTTCATAATTAAAGTAGGACTGCTTTTTAAAACACCGAGATATACTTCGTTGTTGGCCTCGTTGCTCAGTCGCGGAATCATACTTTTATAAAAGTTTCGGATATAATGCATATAGGCATCATTTGCATAAAAAATAGGTGATTTTTTTAGGTAGAAATCATATTTTTCGAAACGATTTCGACTTCCTTTGAATTCAATTTCATCTAATTCAGCCATAGAAAATTTGACAAAAGTCAAAAAGAAAATACTTGAATCGACTCTATAGGCTTTCTCAACATACATTTTGAAAGTATCTAATTTTTCCGCAAAACTTTTCGGGTCAGAGTTTTTTAAGGCCAGGTTGTAGGCTAAAAATTCATCTGTCCAGCGCTGAAAGGAAAGAATTTTATAATTGATATCAGAAGGTTTTAAGTTGAAAAAACTTACCTCTAGTTGATTGCCGCTTTTTACTGTCGCGTTGTAGGGATTATCCGCAGGAATAAGAACTTCGTATTGTGCATTAGGTTCGATGTACATCCACGCATAGTTGTTCAAAGCACGCAGAGTAACCCGCTGCGTTTCTTTAATGTAGAATGAAACTGAAAAAGTACTATCAGATTTCACTGTCCCACTTCCTATGCGGATTTCTTTATCGCTATAATAATCTTCGATTTGATAAATAGAAATTTCTTTGCCGATGTAAGTAGGGGCAAATCCAAAAATGGTCACGAGTTTTTGCTGTCCGAATGAAATCGAGCAACTGAGTAATGATAAGGCAAGTAGGAGAGTGCCTTTGTTTAAGAAAAAGGAAATTCGTTGCATATAGGGTTTATAGCTTCTTAAATTAAATAACGCCATTTAATAAGCGAATATTGTACCATATTAACTCAAGAGTTCTGAAGAACTAACGAATTTATCAATCGCACCGCTGTTTCTGTGTATTTCACGAACAATTGTCGAATTTATGGCTGCATATTTTTGTTCTGTCAAAAAGAAAACGGTTTCGATGCCATCACTGATTTCATAATTCATGTGAGCAATTGGTTTTTCGTAATCGAAATCTTTGGAGTCGCGCAAGCCACGAATAATATATTCAGCTTCGATATCTTTCGCATAATCGACCGTTAGCGAACGAAACGTGGTTACTGTAATGTTTGGATGATTTTTGTACAACGATTTTACATGGTTTACCCGCTTTTCTAAATCAAAATAGGGATGTTTTCCAGAGTTAACACCTATTCCAATAACGATTTCGTCAAAAATGCGAATTGCCTTTTTAATCACTGTTTCATGTCCTTTCGTAAAAGGATCGAATGTTCCTGGAAATAAACCTATTCTTTTCATGCTTTTACTGTTTTTGTTTCGATACGTCAGCGTTCAAGACTCGAGCGTTTCGAAGGTACTATTTATTTTAGTATCTCGGCCAATAAAGGAATATTGGTTATTTGGCGTTTAGGAATATGCTTTCTCTCTGTGATTTTTAGAACGATTCGAGATTGCATTTCAAAGCTTGTCGTTCTTTAGTATAGAATGTTCACAGCTTGCATGTGGTATGCACACGAGAGGACTTCTAAATCGTAAAAATTGTTCTTTTAAATGAGATTTAAAGTTGAAAGGGAATATTATTGAAGGAAACTAAACTGAACGCTGCCGTATTTTCTTTCGAATTGGTAGTTGGGGTTGTTGAGTAAAATAGTATTTCGACTATGTTCAACAATTAACCAGCCGTCTTCATTTAACAATTTCTTTTCAAATACTAGGTCCACAATTTTTTGATGGATATCCATTTCATAAGGAGGATCGGCAAATATAACATCAAAAGTAAGGTCAGTATGTTTCAAAAATTGAAGAACATCGCCTTTTAAAACAGTTAACTCATTTTCTATATCGAGTTCTTTTGCCAAATTCTGAAGAAAACGAACACATTTAAAGTTTTGATCAACGGCGATGACACTTTTCACTCCTCCCGAAACAAACTCCAAGGAAATATTTCCCGTACCTGAACAAAGGTCGAGGATACTTTTGTCCTCTAAATCCATTCGATTGTCGATAATATTAAACAGACCTTCTTTTGAAAAGTTAGTGGTTGGACGAGAACTAAACCCTTTGGGAACGGTCAATCGACGGGATTTTAATTTACCTCTAATTATACGCACAATATCTGGAATTGAGAAAGTAAGTTTTTCGACTCTTGAAATGAGAAGTTTTTAAATGGTGGGAGTTTTTCGAATAATTTCTTGATTTCCGCAACTTTTTCTGTTGTACTCAAAAGAGAATGTACGAAACGGAAATTACCTTTTACATCCTGCCAATTGTTCTGTTGAATTAAATGAGCCGTGTGATAGATAATATCTTCCGCCGTTTGATATTCGAAAGTATTGTAATATTTTAATTCCTTGTTGTGCGTTGCTAGAATCAAGAAATGATTTTCATGCAAAGAGAGCAAAAGGTTTAGGTCAGATCCAGCTCCACTTATCAATCCGCGAATCGCGTGACTGCCTTCGTGTTGCATGATTATTCGTGGAAAACGCATAACAAAGAAAGACTTAACCCATAGCGGAATTTCATAGATATTGGTAACTGAAAACTCAGGAATTCTATTGAAATCGATGTCGTCATCGCTTGTTCCTTTTCCGTAAGCCAATTCAAAAACTTTGATTGGGTTGGTTTCATTGTAAATTGAGAAAGGAAGGAGCGTGGATTTTTCGCTGAACCACGATAAACTGTATTCGTCCCAATCCATACTGCGGAAATCAGTTTTCGCTAAAAATAAGTCCAACTGATTTTTGTATCCGAAGTCTGTTTTGTCTTTGAATTCAAAATGAAATTGTTGTTCTACCGAAATACCGTCCAGTCGTGTAAAGCGAACTGAATCCCGGTCAATATCAACAATTAGTTGTTTTTTTGGCATTTTTTTATTGCTCCCAAGAACCTGAAGTGTCGTTTGTTGTCAACTTCCCAAAGGATATTTCATCTGCTGTTGTCCCTTTAATTCGAGCAATTGGCAATAAACCAGAAACGCGTATTGCGGGAAAGAAATCTTCACCCATTAGAACCGAGTCAGCAACTTCTAATTTCCATTTTTTACCTTGAGAAATTGGAATGATTGGTAATTTGTCAGGATTGAATGCTCCGAATCCTGCTTTAACTCTGGAATCGATAGCGGATTTGTTTTTGAATTTAGAATCCAGAAAACTCACCATAATTGTATCCCGTTTGAAGTTTTTCAAATCGTCAGCTGGATTGGCCCCACGTGCTAACTTGACAGCCTCAACTTCAGACATGTTAACATCAATCGCGCGGTTGTCACCGTAGAGAATAGCTCTTTCCTTTTCATCTATTTTACGACTAGGGACAACGCCTTCCGCTTTCACGAAAGGTACTTTGCCATTTTTAATAAAGTCAATTAGTTCATCCCAAGTTGCTGCATATTTCCCATTAATTTCGGCATATGCTTTTTGAGACGAGCGAATATCACGTAAATTTGTTTCCGATTCTTTTACACATTTGGCGTATTTGTTTTGATGCGCCACAGAATCAGAAACAGAGCGATAAGAAAGTGCTATAGTCAGTACAGCCAATACGCCTGCTCCTAAACCTAGTGCGGATAGTAATTTTGATGAGATTTTCCCTGAACTGTACAATAAGCTCAAAACTCCCGCCACAAACATCATGATAGTTGAAATAATGTAGGTAGCATCTTGTTTGCTTTGCAAACCTAGAATTAGCATCGCTATGGCCAGGAGTATGAACAAAGCCGATACTGAATATTTCTTTAAAAGAAGGGAAAGATCATTTGTCATTTTACTTTTTTTATAATTTCTAGACAAAACTACAATTTTTTAGATTGTACGGATGGGCATTGAATAGTTTTTTTAAACCTTTTACTCAATAGTTTTCCCGTTCTTTTTTCAATTACCTTTGGAATTCAAATACATAGTTTTGGATAAAGGAACGTTTTTCAGTGTTTTTTCAGAATATTTCGGTCAACAACCAACTGCTGATCAGGAAGTTCTGATGAAAAGACTTACGCAATTTATTTTTGTGTATGACGCAAATCCTCTCTTTATAATAAAAGGATTTGCTGGAACTGGTAAAACGACGCTTCTCGGGGCATTTGTAAAATCACTCAGAGAAGCCAAAGCCAGAGTGAAATTATTGGCACCAACAGGTCGAGCAGCAAAAGTTTTGGCGGGTAAATCCAATCAAATCGCCTTGACCATTCACAAATCTATTTACCGACGAGCAGTTACGGCAGATGGTGCAAACAGAGTTTCCCTCATGCCTAATTTATATAAGAATACACTGTTTATAGTAGATGAAGCCTCTATGATTGGCGATTATACCATTCAAAATGATGGGCAAGTTAGTGGACAAAATCTTTTGGAAGATTTAATGGAATATGTTTACTCTGGAGAGGGATGTAAGCTAATATTATTAGGCGATGAAGGTCAGCTGCCGCCAGTCGGAGCTGATTTTTCACCTGCGCTAAATATTCAATATTTACAACAACACTTTCCAAAATGTACGATAACAGAAGTTAAACTTTCTCAAGTCGTTCGACAAGGCGAAGGTTCAAGTGTTTTATTGAATGCGACGGCATTGCGGTCAGCCGAAGAAAATGAATTCCCGCAATTTCATCTGGAAGAAAAAGGCGATTTGATTCGCCTACCTGGCGATGAAATCCAAGAGAGGATTGAAAATTCTTATAATCAAGTCGGTTTAGACGAGACCATACTTATAACGCGTTCTAATAAAAGAGCAAATGCATATAATCAATTAATCCGCTCTGCTATTTTCGATTATGAAGAGGAATTGTGTTCCGGCGATTTACTGATGGCCGTGAAAAACAACTATTTCTGGCTGTCAGACGATTCTTCAATCGGTTTTATTGCAAATGGTGAAATGTTGATCGTTAAACGAGTTATCCGCCGAGAAGAGTTGTACGGTTTTCGTTTCGCAGAAGTTACTGTGCAGTTTGTCGATTATCCTCAAGAAGTGGAGCGCGATATATTAGTGTTGTTGGACACTTTGGAAGTTGAAGGTCCAAATTTGCCGCGTGAGGAGATGAAAAAATTATTTTTTGCTGTAGAACAAGACTATTTAGATGAGCACAACAAACGAAAACGCTACGAAAAGATTTTGAAGAATCCGTATTTTAATGCTTTGCAAGTCAAATATGCATATGCCGTAACTTGTCACAAATCGCAGGGTGGACAATGGGAAAACGTATTTGTAGATCAAGGTTATTTAACCGAAGAAATGTTGGATCAAGGATATTTTCGATGGTTGTACACTGCGCTTACGCGTGCCACGGGAAAGGTTTATTTGTTAAATTTTAAAGATGAGTTTTTTTCTGAAAGAAAATAGCCTTCTGATTTGAAGTTATTCCTTTAGCTCAACACGCTTTCACTTAAAAATGTGTTTTCAAGGAACTATTTCCGACGCTGATTTTAGTTTTTTGAATTTCCTTGTTAAAGCGATCGATAACAATTTTAGCTTCGGTGCGCGATAGATATTGACCAGCGAGAACATTTATTTCGTCTTTTAGTTTTCGCAATATGCTTTCGGTGCGCAAAGCACTTAAAATCTGGTTTTTCGACCAACTATTTTTCATCATTTGTTCTCGTAATTCAGCATTTTTTAATTGTAGATTGGAAACGATAGGGTCTGTGTATGAATTGATTTCTAAAATTATTTGATTTCCCATGTTGATGTATACTTCAGACAAACGTAAATCGGCGTAACTGCTGTCCATTTTACTCTTTAATTTCTCTGCATCATTGTTTCCGGGATAGCTCATTTCTTCATTTTGCGGAGAAGCTTTTTGCACCTTGTTTCCAACTTTTTTTCCAATGCCATTTCCTCTCAAAATCATTTCAAAATCAACTTTTTTATTCAGTAAGCCTTCAAAAAACAAACGCAGGGCAATGCTATCTTTTTGCGCTAAAATATTTTCTTTTAGAACATAAGAATCTGAGAAAAAAAGGTCGTTCATTTTTAGCTGTAATCGAGCATCAAATCTGGGTTCGGCATCAACTAAATTGATGTGCAACATCACTTCGTCCACTTCTTCAGATAAACTGGAGTAGGGAATGGCAAGTAACCGGACTTGGAACGGAATGGTATCCGCTGTTGCAGGAAAAATAAACTCTTGTGTATTCATATTGAAAGTCGTTGAATCTTTAAAGATGAACAATCCGTCTTTTTGAGCAAAGGAAACGGGATTTAGTCCAAACTTCATCTTAAATCCATCTAGTCGCGTCTGATAGGAGCTAAGTAGAACGAAAGCCTCTTCTTTCTGAGCTACCAATTCTTTAACCTTGGCTATGTAGGCGGCACGTTTTTCATATAAAAAGATAATTTCGCCTTGACCTTGTGCTTTTTGCTTTTTATTGGCGTACGTTTTTGGCTGATAATCGCTTAAGATTTTATTTTTACGTTTCTGTTTTCGAACTTTTCGGGATACATTTTTACTGGTTTTAACAGTCGTATAGCCCATATCATTGTATTTCTTTTCAGATTTTTCAATTTTCAAAGTCGTTTCCACTTTTTTCTTTTCATTGAAAGCAATCCAGTAGTCGAACCCTTTCTTGCCGTAAATCATTTCTTCTAGATCAACGATTTTCTTTTTTTCTAAATCATCAATGAGACTTTGGTAGGTTCCTTTTCCAGCAAAAGAGGAATCTGGAGATAAAAAACGAGTTGCACCTGAACCGAACAAACGATAGGTCTTTCCATTTTTTTCTATAACTACCGTCGTTTGCTTTTCGGCGTTGTAACCCCAAACATCAAAATGAATATTGGTCATACGATAATTTCCAACCGTTTCGAAGTCTCGAACCGGGGCTCGATTCGGTTCTATGGTCGTTGCTTTCTTTTTCTTCTCTGTACTTTTTTCTTCCAAAGTCAAATCGTAAGGAAACAGGCCAATGGCTTTTGGTAAACCTCGGTTCCAACGTCCTTTTTCGTCCTTCTCACGTTCTTCGAGAAGACCGGTCGTATTGCTTCCGTCGCCTGCCGCAATTAAAATATTTTTGAAGATTGTTGCTTTTCCACCCAAAGCCAAATAAATTTCGTTCGAACGATTTTCAACATATGTATTTGTCGCGAAATTCAATGCTTTTAACACTTGCAAGGCATCTTCTTGATCCAAATAGCGGAACGATTGCAACATCGCTTTTTTATCATCCAGCGATAGACTTGGATTAAAAACATTCTCCAATTTGGGATGTAAAACCAGTGAATCTCCTCTGGTTTTAAATGCAGCAATGGGCATTTGTCCAGTTAATAGTGATACGAATATTTGGTATTCTCTTTGAAAATGATCGTTCTTTTCATCGTTACTTTTGCGAGATTCCAACAAGGCTTTGTTTAATTCCCAAATGGCCATTTTATTGGCAGCTTCGGCAATAAGTCCGAGTGGTGATTTGGCAATTTCTTCACTTCGGATGATCAGTATCTCAGGTTGATTAATTATGATTTCTTCGATGGAATCAAAATGAACTTCACCATTTAAATGTTTAATATTTGGACCTCTATAATCAAAAAATCGACCAATATTATTATCGAGTATTGGACTCTTTTTAACGATGTGAAATAAGTAGGCTCTTTCTTCAGCTGTTAAGAGAGGATAATCTTGAGCAGCAACTGATTTAACAAAAAAAAGAAATAAGAGAAATGTAAAATGCTTCATTTATAAATTCTATAGTTCACAAAATTAACACCATTTCTTGAATGGGAATGAGCCATATAAAATTATTAATTTATTGGAACAACGGATTTAAAATTGGTCACAAAAAAAGGTTCAACCCATAAAAGATGAACCTTTTCGAAATTTTTTATTTCGGTTATTCTACAATTAATCGCTGTGTAGATGACTTGCCTTGGTTTGTAATTTTCAAGAGATAAACACCTGCTGCGAAGTCAGAAACATCGTAATGGTTTGTATTGATACGATTCAATACTGTTCTTCTACCACTCAAATCTATTAGCACAGCCTGAGCTTCTGATGAAATACCTGAAATTGAAAAATTATTTTTCGCTGGATTCGGAAATACTTTAATACTTGTATTGGTCTTGTTTTCGATACCCGCCAAGGCATTTCCGGGAACCGCTGACAGTACCAATTTTATTTCCAATAATGGTTCTGGAAAGCCAGCCTCAATTTTAACATGTGAGTGAATAAAAATAGGTGTTTTGTTTGAGTTGGTTAAATCATAGTATTCGTACTGGTCGCGAATTACATTCGTATTACCTATAAATGGAATACTTGCAAATGTGGTGTCGATAATATGAATTCTAGACACATTTGAAACGGCAATGTTGTTCACTTGTACTAGCGTTCCAAATCCATCGTACTTTACCGTAGAATTTCCAGTACAGCTTGGGTTTTGCGGAATATTTTGGTAAGCAAAACTTAGATTTCCACTAAAAATATCAATTACTTGATTGTTTAAAGCGAAAGGATAAAGCATTAAGTTTTCGGCGTCATTCGTGAATTTCCCTTTAACGGTTCCAAAATCTGGGCTTTCAAATAAATAACCTTGCGATATGCGCTCGGCACTCGTTGACGACATGAAGGTGCTGGCGAAATTTTCAATCTTAACAACCTTTGTTGATCCTGGATAATCCGATGCATAACCAGTTGATGCCGGGGTAACTATTTCCATTAAACGCATTTCACCCGCGTAGGTGTCCGTGGAGCCGTAATTCCATATTACACCATTTCCCACAATAAACGATAAATTCGTTGCGTTGGAATCGCAGACAAATAAATTGCGTGAATCGCCAAGCTCTGGTTCGTTCGTGTTTGTAAAAGTAGTTTGGCCAAAAGCGTATATCGATGAAATAAAGGCAATTACTGTTAGTGTGTTTTTTTTCATTTCTAAAAAAGGTCTGTTTGTGATGTGCACAAATTTAACTAATAATTCAATTTGTAACAGAACAATCTATCTTTTGCGCTGTTCATTCTTTGTTTTCCTTATTTTTGCACTTTCATTCATCTACCCATTTAACGAAAATATGTTCAAAAACGTTGGCGAAAGTCAATTTAAAAAATATACGATAGTTAGTATAATTTTGCTCGTTTTATTGACGGGCTTTTTCATAGTAGGGTCTACCAAGATGAAGGTTGATTATGACTTTGAAAAATTTTTCCCAATCAGTGATAAGGAAACGGACTTTTTTAATGAGTATCGTCTAAAATTTGAATCAGACAATGATTTTTTGTTAATTGCTATTGAAAATAATCCAACTGTTTTTGACCTAGGTTTTCTTAAGAAAGTCAAAAATTTTCAAAATGAAGTAAATAAGCTCAGCACTGTGGTTTTTTCGCGGAGCATTGTTTCGGAAAAAGAGCTTTATATTTTTCCTGGAGGAGGAGGAACGGCGTCTAGACCTTACATCAACTTCGAAAAAGATAGGCTTAAAAAAGATGAACAGGACTTGATGGAAAACGTTGAAATGGTCAATACCCTGGTTGCCAAAGACAAAAAATCTATGTGCGTATTTGTTCGTCACGAGGATTTTCTATCCAAAAAAAAGAGCGATCAGTTGATTGAAGATGTCAACGAACTTTTGAGCAAATACAAATTTGACAAAGTTAGAACGGCTGGCAGAACCGTAGGACAAAAATTCTATATCGAAACGATGTCCTTCGAAATGATACTTTTTGTAAGCCTCAGTTTCGTATTGATTCTTTTCTTCTTGTACATTGCTTTTCGATCAGTTTGGGGACTGCTTATGCCTCAATTAGTGATTTTTGGCACAGTGATTTGGGTAGTAGGATTTATAGGTTGGTACGGAGAACCTGTGAGCATTGTCATGTCCGTTTTACCGTCCATTATTTTCGTGGTTGCTATGTCGGATGTGATTCATGTCATGTCGCGCTATTTAGATGCTTTCAGAACAGGAATAGGCAAATTCGAGAGCATTAAACTTACGATTCGCGAGGTGGGAATGGCAACTTTCCTGACTTCTCTTACTACTGCGATAGGATTTTTCTCACTGTATTTTGTAAATGTGCAGCCCATACAAGTGTTTGGGCTTATTGCCGGAACGGGCGTTATGATTGCCTTTGTTTTGACTTTCGTCTTGTTGCCTATTATTATCTATTATTTCCCTGATCCTAAATATATTCGCGAATCTTCTGAAGATCCATTTTGGAAAAAGCGCTTGTCTAAATGGTTTATTTGGGTGACGAGAAATGGCAAGCTTATCATCACAATCAGCGTCGTATTTATTGTTTTGTCTGTTATTGGTGGATTAAGAATGCAAACTAATAATTTCTTGATGGACGAGATTTCTGCTACCGCGCCAATAAAACAGGATTTTAATTATTTAGATGAACACTACGGTGGCGTTCGACCCTTTGAAGTGGCGGTAACGCTGAAAGATACGAATCTCAATTTTTGGGACAAAGAAGCGCTGGAAGCAGTTGAAAGTTTGGAGAATTATCTTGAAAATGAATACGGAGCAACAATAAAAATTTCATTGGTGAAAGCCGTAAAGTTGATGAATCGCTCATCGCATGCTGGTCGAACGGACTATTACTCCATTCCAAATCAACAAGGACAGATTACACGTTTTAAAAGACCCTTGAAAAGAGCCGGAAGAGGAAAATTATACAGTACTTTCATGGATTCAACGGAGACAGTCATGCGTGTTTCTGGAAATATTCCAGATTGGGGAAATCAAAATATTACCAAGAAAAACAAGGCTTTCTTTTCTTTTTTGAAGAAGAGTGATTTTGGCAAAGTTATACATGTTCAAATAACGGGAACCGCTCATCTTTTGGATAAAAACATCAACTATTTATCGGTGAGTTTGGTAAAAGGTCTTTCTGTCTCTGTGCTAATTGTTGCCTTGATTATGGGACTTATTTATCGTTCATTTTCCATTGTAATAATCAGTATTATCCCAAATCTCATTCCTTTGATTTTTATTGCTGCTATCATGGGTTATTTTGGAATTAATTTAAAGATTAGTACATCTATCATATTCACAATAGCCTTTGGAATCGCTGTAGACGATACGATACATTTTCTAGGGAAATTCAAGTTTGAATTGATGAAAGGCCGATCGAAACTCTACGCTCTGAAACGCAGTTACCTTACTACTGGAAAAGCAATGCTCATCACTACCTTTATTCTTTGTGCTGGATTTATTTTACTCGTATTCTCAAGTTTCCAGGGAACTGTTGTCATGGGAGTTTTACTCTGTTTCACTTTGTTTTTGGCGCTAATTGCTGATTTGACGCTTCTTCCGGTTTTACTTTTGTTGTTTTATCGCAAAAAGTCTTAATTTTCACAAAGTGTTCTTTCGCTTTCTGTCTTTTGCCGAAAGCTTAAAGCAAAAATGACAGAGCGGATTCTTTACCTGTCAAGCAGCTTATTCTCTCTAGCGTGTGCAGCCGCGAGGACAGATTGGAAATGTCATTAGGTTTTTTATCTTTAGCTTAAATTAAAAACCAAATGTCAAATAAAACAGTTCAGCAAATTTCCCTCACTGTAGCTTTATTACCCATTGTTTTTCTCATTTCATTATTGGCTTTAAATATTTATTTTTTCGGCGGTGATGCCGCTGAAGGGCCAAATCAAATCGCTTTATTAATGGGAGCGGCTGTTGCGATTGTATTTGGATTTCGAGTTGGATTCAAGTGGAAACAGCTGCAAAAAGGAATGGTGCGGAGCATAAAGTCTGCACTTCCCGCGGTTCTCATTCTATTAATGATAGGTGCGCTGACCGGAACTTGGGTATTGTCAGGAGTGGTTCCAACAATGATTTATTATGGTTTGCAGATCTTGAATCCGACGATATTTTTATTCGCTGCCTGCATTGTTAGTGCAATCGTTTCCATTGCAACAGGAAGTAGTTGGAGTACCGTTGCTACTGTTGGTGTTGCTTTGCTCGCCATTGGTCAGGTTTTGGGACTCGGCAACGGAATGATCGCAGGAGCAATAATTTCTGGCGCTTATTTTGGAGATAAAATGTCGCCATTGTCGGACACGACAAATTTAGCTCCAGCTATGGCGGGAACGGATTTGTTCACCCATATTCGCTACATGACTTATACTACTTTTCCTACAATGATTCTCACCTTAATTATTTTCTTACTTCTTGGTTTAAATTCCAGTGCTGTGGAAGATAATTCTACAATTGACTTAATGCTTGCGACTCTCGAGACTAAGTATTTCATTCACCCCGTACTATTTTTAGTGCCAGTCGGTGTTGTGTTTCTAATTGTGAAAAAAGTAGATGCTCTTCCAGCTCTTTTCATCGGGACTTTGCTCGGTGGATTGTTTGCTGTTATTTTTCAACCGGATGTCGTAAAAGAAGTATCAGGCGTTGCAAATAATTACGGAAAGGCAGCTTATATGGCGATTATGAAATCAATTTCTTCAAATGTTGCCATTGTTACTCCTTTAGAAAATGTCAATGGACTTCTGGAAACCTCTGGAATGGCGGGCATGATGAATACAATTTGGTTGATTATCTGTGCGATGTGCTTTGGTGGAGTCATGGAAACAACAGGATTTTTAAATAAAATTACCTCGGTTGTTGTTAAACGAGCGAAATCTACTGGCGCACTAATTGCTTCAACAGCTGGCACGTGTTTATTTTTCAACGCAACGGCTTCCGACCAGTATTTAGCAATCGTTGTGCCTGGAAAGATGTTCGCAAAAACATACCAAGAAAGAGGATTAGCGCCAGAAAATTTAAGTCGAACTCTCGAAGATTCCGGTACGGTAACATCTGTTTTAATTCCCTGGAACACCTGTGGTGCTGCACAATCTTCTGTCCTCGGCGTCGCAACTGGCGAATACTGGATGTATTGCTTCTTTAACTGGATGAGCCCTATTGTAACGGTTCTTTTTGGCTATTTGAATATTAAGATTCGGAAGCTGGCGACGAAAAGCGAAAAGCTCTAGGCAGACTGCTCACGACTGGAAACGTCGCGTATTTTTCAGACTATTTTTCCTCAGCCTAGCGTTTTTTTTGGTTCTTTCTTTTTGGGTGATGCAAAAAAAGAACGAACGACAAACTATAACTTTACCGACAAATAAGAACAGAATCGAGAATTGATTAAAGCGACAAATAGTTTTTGATTCATCAAAGTAAAATAAGCAGAAGGCTTAAAACTAATACTTAAAGTTAAAAAAAAACGTCAAAAGCCGATAGTTAATCAGAAATTCTTTCCAGCTGGCTCTTCGGCACAGTTACCGTAAAATTCGTTCCGATGCCACTGATTGTTATTCTTACCCGATATTCTCCTTGTTTATGGAGCGCCGTTCCGATTAAACCATTGAAGGCTCCATTTACTATTTTAACCGCTTCACCGATTTGGAAATCGTCGAGGTTTTCATTTTTTACTTCAACCTTTTCAGCGAGGAAGATGCGTATATTTTGAATTTCGTAGTCTTTTACAATAGCGTATTTTCTGAGATCCTTCATTATCCAGGCTACGCCATTCGTTTGCGCTGCTTTCACTAATTCCTTGTCTTCGCAAAACACAAAAACATAGGTAGGAATTAAAGGTGCCTCAATTTTCTTTTTCCGGTCGCTCCAAATTCGCAGAGTAGTGTAGGTCGGCAAATAAGCTTCAAAACCTTGTTGCAGCAAACTTTCGTATACTTTTCTCTCAAAATTACTTTTTGTCTTCAAGATAAACCAAAGCTTGTTTTGTGTTAAGTCCGAATTAAGTTTTGTGGTCAGCATTTTTTTAATTGTGGTGTAAATTTAATTAAATCGAGGTAATATTTGCCAAAAGTCAAAAGCTCAAGGCAAAAAGCTAAAGGTGAAAATAAACAACAAACGAAATAAGCATAAACATCTAAACGCAAATAGGAGTAAATCATAAATAAATCGACCTTGGAAAGATCAGCGAATAAAAAAACCAAGAATTGCAACCTAACAAAGGACCGGCATTCGAAAAATCGTCGTCAAAAAACCAGGTAAGTGAAAAGAAGTAAACCCAGTGTTTGAGAGCCAGCTGTCGAAGACCCTATAAGGCGATTCGTTAACAGCGTTTCTAAGTTTGGGGTGCACCACTGGAAACGTCGCGTATTTTTCAGACTATTTTTCTACGGCCTAGCGTTTTTTTTGGTTCCTTCTTTCTTTTTGGGCGATGCAAAAAAAAAGAACAAACGACAAACTTGAACTTTATCGACAAATTAAGAACAGAATGGAGAATTCAATAAAGCTTCAAATAGTTTTTGATTCATCAAAGTAAAATAAGCAGAAGGCGCAAGGCAGAAATCGGAAAGCCAATCATTAAAGTTAAAAAGAAAGTGGCTATAGCTTATTTCTTAAAGCTTAAACCATAAAGCAAAAGCCAATTACCGCTAGTTAATAGCCAAAAAATAACTACCTTTAGCCCGTTAAAAATGTTAAAAAATGTTTGAAAATCTTACTGATAAATTCGAAAAAGCCTTTAAAGTATTAAGAGGCCAAGGACAAATTTCTGAAATCAATGTAGCCGAAACTTTGAAAGAGGTGCGAAGGGCGTTATTGGATGCGGATGTTAGTTTTAATACTGCAAAAGAATTTACAAATACGGTTAAGGAGAAAGCATTAGGACGTGATGTATTAAATGTGCTTTCCCCAGGTCAATTGATGACTAAAATCTGCCATGAAGAATTGGTAGAATTGATGGGAGGAAACGAAGTTGAAATCAACGTAAAAGGCGCTCCTGCTGTTGTTTTGATGTCGGGATTGCAAGGTTCGGGAAAAACGACGTTTTCAGGAAAGTTAGCGAACTATCTAAAATCGAAAAAAGGAAAAACACCTTTGTTAGTGGCTTGTGATGTTTATCGTCCAGCGGCGATTGATCAATTACACGTTCTTGGCGATCAATTGGGCATTGAGGTATTTTCGAATAAAGAAGAGAAAAATCCAGTCTTAATTGCCCAAGCGGCTATTCAATACGCGAAAGCGAAGGGTTTTAATGTTGTCATTGTCGATACAGCTGGTCGATTGGCGATAGATGAAAAAATGATGGCGGAAATTGCAGCTGTTAAGGCGGCCATTAATCCTACCGAAACCTTGTTCGTTGTGGATGCTATGACGGGACAAGATGCTGTCAATACAGCAAAAACCTTCAATGATATAATTAATTTCGACGGTGTTGTCCTTACAAAAATGGACGGAGATACTCGAGGTGGTGCGGCTTTGTCTATTAAAGCTGTTGTCAATAAACCAATCAAATTTGTTGGTACAGGAGAAAAAATGGATGCCTTGGATATTTTCTATCCAACACGAATGGCCGATCGTATTCTTGGAATGGGAGATGTCGTTTCCTTGGTTGAAAGAGCACAAGAGCAATTTGACGAGGTAGAAGCAAAAAAACTACAACGAAAAATTCAAAAGAATACCTTCGATTTCAATGATTTCTTGTCCCAAATTCAGCAAGTGAAGAAAATGGGTAACATGAAAGACTTGATGGGGATGATTCCAGGCGTTGGAAAAGCAATGAAAGATGTTGAAATTGAAGATGACGCGTTCAAATGCGTAGAAGCAATTATCCACTCTATGACGCCAGACGAAAGAGCCAATCCAAACATTATAAACGGAAATAGAAAAAATAGACTCGCCAAAGGTTCTGGAACGAACATTCAAGAAGTCAATAAACTCATCAAACAATTCGAAGACACGAAAAAGATGATGAAGATGATGAGCAATCCTAAAAGTATGTCAGGAATGATGCAAAAGTTGAAGGGAATGGGTGGAATGTCTGGTATGTAATTCACTCTGTTCATTTTTTTTTAGGCAAAAGGCTCAAAGCGGAAGGCTTAAATTCAGGCTCAAGGTTGAAAAGAACAGCCTACAGCTAATAGCAAAAGAGCCGATTAAACTGTAAATAAGTTACAAAATATACTTGCTAAACAAATTGAAAACATCAGAATCTCCAGGTTATTGTGCTATTGGTGTTTACCAAGGAAAAACCGAACACAACATTGGAACACTATGGCGCTCCGCCTATATTTTGGGCGCTTCATATATTTTCACAGTTGAAAAGCGTTACAAAAAACAAAGTTCTGATGTCATTCGAACGTGGTCAAGAATTCCGCTATTTCACTACGAAAACTTCGATGAATTACTCAAAAATATTCCCTACGATTGTCGCTTAATTGGCGTTGAAATAACAGACGATGCGCAAGAATTACATGAATTCGAGCATCCCAAAAGAGCCATTTATCTCTTAGGTTCAGAAAACAACGGCTTACCGCAACATGTGTTGGACAAATGTCATTTCGTTATTCGTTTAAAAGGAAATAGTAGCTTGAATGTTGGCGTTACGGGGAGTATCGTGCTCTATGATCGAGTAGCTAAAACGGACGTGGAGCTTCCTGGGCATCATTTAAGCTGAAGGCTAATTATTCAAGATTGAAGAGAACGTGCCTATAGCTTAACTTTGACTCCTGTTAGTTGATCAACTTCATAATTCGAGTTTAAAAAAATTAAAAAATGAACCAATTCATGCTTTTATTTTTGATTAAAGTATACTGGACACTCAGGGCAGACGCATTAAAACCTTACTTAAAAATGTTAATAACTATTTGATAATCAGTTAATTAAATGCTATTTGAATAATTTATAATTTGTATATTTATCTGATAATCAGATGTATAAGTTATGAAAAACAAAAATATTATTGAGCTTCTTTCAAAAATGAAAGATCATAGAATTGAAAGAAAAAAAGAGCATTTATTGACCGATATAATTGTCATTACGATGTCTGCGGTGATTTGTGGTGCTGAAAACTGGAATC